>OFES01000061.1_pt1 | contig 19050 bp, 19 predicted proteins | sample 1521151 | NCBI WGS metagenome assembly OFES01 (sample SAMN04272335, study PRJEB24112) | coral metagenome | biome: Coral reef; feature: Shallow seawater; material: Coral tissue | host: Coral | place: China: South China Sea | collected 2014
TGAGCAAAACAATCGTTTGTGTCTAAATCCTAATTTACAAAGTTTGGCTAATGTGACGGAAAGAGTATGCTTTGTTGCACCAGACGCAACTGATTTAAGAAAACTAAAAAATGGGGTTATTCTTGGATCGCGTTCGATCTAGTTTCTTGAAAAATTTCGTTTGTATCGTTAGAAATTCTTCGTTTCAATTCTCTCTCCCTAACCTCTCTTTTCGCCATATTGATGATGCTCCCGTTGATCGATGGCCGATCGAATTTGAAAAACTTTGACACCTATCGACGGCTTTGACCATGTAGACTATGAGCCCTACAACTAAAGAATGCAGGGCCAGAATCACTGAGACAACTTCGTGTAGCGGCTCGTTTGGCTGGGCAGTGGATGAAAGCACGAGGAATAATTTGTAAGATTTTTAGTCTTGGATTCATATATTTAACGGCTCGTTTGGGTCGGTAGCGGATAAAAGAACAAGTTTGCGTCAGTAGTGGATAATGAAAGAGAAATAATTTGTATGCATGAGGAGCTTTGACCTCGAAAAAAATTCTCAGTGGGATGCAAGAAAATGATCCGCCTCCTGATCTGCGGAGTGTAAAGGGTTGTCAAATAAGCCTTCGCATATCTGTCGACAGAACATTAAGAGTTGTTTGCCGGTTAATTAGTTTCTCAGTTCTAGCACAATGCTAAATAATCCATACACCGGATCATATTTATTAGCGCACTGTGTCTCTTCGACAATGATCGTACCCGTCGAGTTTATTAATGCGATAGTAGTGGGCTGTGTAGCAAGCGTTCCTGAGCGTTTTTAGGGAAAGGAAAACCCAGAAATCCATCGGGATCCTCGAGCGAACGAAAACACTCGCCGATCTCGATGGATTTCTTTTCGTTCGCTCGCCTATCTCGATGGATTTCTGGGTTTTCCTTTCTCCAAAAAACGCACAGAAACGTTTTCTACGCAGGCTAGATAGTGGCAAAGCGGCCTATATGATTTGGACATTTAATAGTTCGCTATTACGCTACACACTACTGACTAGAAAGCGGGGCTAAATAGGAAAGTTATCGTTTCGTTTTGAAATTGCTGCTTTATGCTTTCAGTACTTTCCTTCACAGTATTACTAACTATGTTTCCATTCAAGGCGAGCAGAGTCTCCTTCGATGTTTCTAGGCAAATCGGTTGCGGGAAGCGACACTCGCGAGGGACGAGGAACGCGCGCGCATCATTTGTAATGCAATCACTTGTGTACATGTACGTCGCGTACGTGGCGTCGCCATTGGAGGTAAACTCGATGTCTGTAGTAGTTGGTTAAATGTTTACTAAACTAGTAATAATCTACGCTGGCGGCAATTTCAAATTGCTAAAGCATCATGTATTTTATTTCGATGTCACTGGCTTCGCCGGCATGGAGGAAGATCCATCTCCACCGGCAGCGGCAGCATCGAAGTTCGAGTGGTCTTCGCTTGCCAGAGTTACGAGCGATTCTCTTGATCCGCAGAAAATATGGTATGTGCTTACTAAAGAGTTATGTGGTGGAGTTAGGCCATCTGATTTTTCTCGGAATAGCATATTTTCCATTTTTCCCGACGAAGTCAAGCTCGTCGTAACGCGGGAACTGAAGCCCGTCAATTCCGCGAGATGGAACAGACAGCCACGTAATATGTTCGTAGCATCTTCGTTTGGACTGTGTGCAGGACTTCTAAGACAGAGGGAAATTCCGCCTGACGGTCTAATCAGCTCGCCTTTCTTCCAGTCTGTCTTAACACTGGTAAATTCAATAACCTTTGGCTTGGAACCATCGAACGTGAATGACATTAATTCTGGCGGGAAAACGCGAGTTGTTGATTTGCCGCTTTCTCAAAGGCAAGTTGAAATCGAGTCGCTAGAGGCCGAGTTAAAAACACTTCATTTGAGGATTATTGAACTCGAGTCTCAGATTAACGAAAGAAATTCGTCAAATTCATGGAAACCTGAATCACCAATTTCTCTAGACTCCACAATATCGTGTAGTTCGACACCATCACCTACTGAAACCTCACCCTCATCATCTTCATCACCAGCTTCGATCGAAGATATCAAGAATAGTCCACTGGGATCAACCACCAAAAAGAGAAGAATAGCCGGCCAGTGCAGAGAAGTGATGCTATCCTTAAACGATGTAAGTGAAAAGTATCGTGAGTCCATCTCTAGTGTGCTGGGGAACACTTTCCTCTTTGGAAATGACAATGAGAAAGAACAAGTTAGGGATACCATATCTGAAGTTGTGGATATGGTCATGGATGCTAAGGGTTCAAAGAGAGGCCTCTCAGAACTGCTATCATCCTCCACCTATCAAAAGATCATTGAGAGCATGAGAGTCCCAGACTGGGCACTTTTGTATTTTAAGCTCCAAACCAGGCTTCCTGATTCAGCGTGGCAGACGTTGTTGAATTTAACTCAGCTTGGGAAAAGTGGGGTAAGTTTATTCCAAATACTATTTTGACATCTATTATTATTATCTTTCTAAATACACAGATCACTGACTGGTTGATTTGCAACCTTTTAATTGACACATGGCACACATTTGTTGTCTTATCTTAATGTCCTATATTCAAGTCTTTATCCTAAAACCTGTCTTCTGTTACCATATATGGTAATATTTTCTTGATTAAGGGTTAAATGTGTTTCAATTGGCTAATTTGAAAATAACTACCTGGTTTGTTTATTTGCTGTCAAACCTACAAGAAATAATATAAAGACCATAGGTTGGATTCCTGTTGAAAAATCGAGTACTCAAGTTACAGTGTCACACAAAACCAAAACAAAAACAAATACAAACAAATATAAACAAAAAACACAAACAATCTTAGAAAAACAAAACAAAACAAGCATTGATTGTGGTACTTCAGCTAAGTAAGCTGAATGAGTATTTGCCCAGCAGTATTAAGCACTTGTTGCATTTATTGTTTAGATTGAACTATTTTTTACTACCATTTATTTTAATTAAGAGAGCGGAGGACACTCCTGTACTTCTTACCAAAAATGAGATCAAGGCGGTAAAAAAGCTTGTCTTCACTGTGGTGAGAAAGACTCTGAAGATCACCAAGATGGACACAGACTTTGATGCCTGTGATGTTGACCTAAATGGAGTGCTTGTTTGGGCCATAAGAGAGCAACGCCTGTTTTCCTCTGACACAGATGAAATGGAATTCAATATCAAGCTTGATGGGCGTCCCCTTGGAGGTACTGAATTAGTATTACAGCACTGATTATTAATTGCCGTGAACACCTAAAATATGTCTGGAATGTTAATTGTGTTGTAACCAATCACATGTGAGATCTTCACACCACAGAAACCACAGGCAACAAACAGTTTCCTATCAGCCATGGAACAAATGATTTGCATTTTGTCTTAACATTCAGTCTTTTTACAAGTAAACAATCACTTTTCCTTCCCATTTGTTTACAGTATGTGCTATACATGTAATAGCAAAGAATACAGGTTTGAGCAAATTTGAAATAAATTACAAAGCCGATGTGCCGGGCGGAGGCACATTGTGTGTGTTAATTTCCAGTTTAAGCAATTGACAGCGAGGACAATTTATTGAGTTCATATCTTCCCCTGAGGAGTGAAATGGTGTGAAGTATACATGAATAATTCATATTTGAACTGCAGTTGTAGATGGATGTTGAAATGATCATCACAGTGAATTTTCCAATTTAAGCAACTGGAGAGAAGCCTAAAGAAAAACAAAACAAAGCTTCAACGGGATAAAAACCCATCAGTGACCTCCATGAATACCGGTGCAATGCTCAAAGGTCATGGGCTCAAATCCCGTTGCGCCCTGATTTTTTCAGGCTTCTTCTTTGAGACTTTGTAATTTGACATGTTTTCCAACTTCATTCAAATTTTCAGTGACCACTGTGCATACCTGTTATTTATTGTAACCTCTTTGAGGTGGGATTATTGGGTGAAACATTGTCAGAACTGTTGTCAACTGTGGTTTTCAGCCAAATCTTGTTGTACATTTGGGCATTTATTTTCTGCCCTTTAGTCTTTTTTAAAAATTATATTGTATTGTGCTTCAATTTTTTGAAAAAGGCACCCATTATCTTCAAATGTAGCTGTGTTCATTGATTATTACCATGTATGCATGTATCTCAGCAGTGATCTGGCTAATGTTTCTTTTTGGCCAAAAGGTAAAGATCAGGTGGCTGTTGGTGTTGCCCCTATTGATTTTTCCAACAAGAGCTCAGAGAGTGCATTGTCCATCTACCCACTTGCTATAGCAAATTGTAAAGAGAAAAGGTTAGTGGTAAATTTGTGTTTAACTGACATTGTTAGACACATACTATACTGTACATATCAAGTACTTGAAAGCTAATTGTAACTTTTAAATTTTAGTAAGATCTTAAGTCTACATTTAATGATTATGTTTATTATATATAATTTATAATTTATACATCATTAGTTACAGGGTTTTTCTTGGCCCTCAGTTAGACAAGGCTAGTTGTGGCAGGTCAAGTTAATTAGCTTGAAACTTAATAACCATCAACCCATATCATTTTTTATTGACCCTTTTGCTTTTGTTTATTGATGGTATATGATTAGAATAGTTACACACCAGATATGTTCTTACACAATTTCTTGTTTCTTATTTCTTGTTTCGTGTTTAGAGGAAATTTAAAACAGCTTATAAGAAATCTCAATTCCCAAAAGAACCAAATTAAAAAGCATGGTATTGTGGTGGATGGTAAAAAATATAGTGTCAAGTTCACAGGTATTTTGCAGATCTTGATTGATAATTCAGTTTGTTGTTATGGCTTGAGTATATTTATTTCTGTTGTTCTTGTTGTTAATTCTCATTAGTATGTTTCAAACCGAATCCTCACTCTAACATGTATATTTTGGAATAATATGAGCTAAGATCATAGCAATAGCACCTTACCATGGGAGAAAACCATAATGAATGTTCCATTTTTTGTTGTAGTGACACTAGATTACAAAGCACTGTGTCTTCTTCTGAACAAGAAAAATAACGAAGACTTTGTTCTTGGTGGAAAAGGCTATGGTGCTGAGTTTTGCAGTTTTTGTGATGCCATAAGGGTAAATATATATATGTTTGCTGTCATTACAATGGAAAACCACTGACGCCCACTCCAGGTTTTGCTATTCCTCAAAAATTGATTGGCTATCTGTGCTATGGATTGAAATAGTTTGATTTTCTCTCTTTTGCTCACAGATTTTGTTGTTGTAGCCTGTAGGGTGATAATTTTTTTTTAAACTGTACAACATACAGAATGTTTTGCTGTGCCAAAATCCTGATGATGTTGATGTCATCATCATCAGTCCACACAGTTTTGGCATAAAAACTCTGAAACAACATGAACAAAGTATTTTCATGTGTTGGGCATCTAAAGAGGATGATCTTAGTTAAGGGACGACCAGCCAGTATAATGCATTGCCATAAGTATTGATATGGGATGCTTCATTAGTGCTATACAAAATTAAACAGCAAGCATAGTATTATATTAACTATTATCTAGAATTATAATAAATCTTGTTTCATGTGCATTTGGTACATTCTTTTTTACAACATAACCATGAAATACGCTCATTGGAATTTCCTAGTGCAGCCATGTGTTAACACCTGTATATAACTTTACATGTGCAGGACAAGATGCTAAGAGTTTCACAACTATGCATGTGCTATAATTATGATCTTTGTTTACTAAAGGCATGCACATCCCATGGAGCTGATCCAGACGAAGCTTGCTTAGACTGCTTACGATCAAAAGCAAACATTGGAAGGTAATTTTCTCCTTCTTTCTTTTTGAAGTGTAATCAGATGTCCAATGCAAAAAAAAAAACAACAACCCAAAAAACATAAATTAAAATGGCTTTCTTTATTTAACTGTTTTTAATAAGTAAAAGAACCAGCACAGAAGTCCCTTGATAAAAAACTTAATAGAAGAGAAGGATTTCCTTCTACACCTTCAAATGGAAAAAAAATCTTAATATGTATAGTAATGTTTAAAAACAGATTTTGAGTGGGAGTTCAAACAGGGTTAATTTACTTGCAAGATTGAGTGTTGGTTTAAGAGCCTGCACTGCAATCAGTTCTGGTATTGCCAAATATCACCACATTTGGAATCTGATATCTTTTCTGGAAACCACTGTTTCTATTTGACAGCTTTTTTAATTGTGTTATTATCATCATCATCATCATTATTGTTGTTGTTGTTATTATTATTAATGTTATTTTTTTGCAGGTGTTCAGGCCTTCGTGATGACTTAAACTTTCTTCTGGAGGAAGATTTATGTAACATAAATCTCTGCTCCTTGCATTGTGAAATGCGAAATTGTGAACAGCTTTTGGGTTCTCTTGGTTTGTTTGCATATCGCATTGGAAGCCTTGACAGGTTGAATGAAGTCCTGTCTAATTATGGCCCTGAAAACTGTAGAGGGTTTCCACGCATCACCATTAAAGAAAGGAAAGGGCAGCAGACAGCAATAGAAAAGCACAACATACAAGTAGCGTCATTCTCAGGTACATATGGCCCAAGGAAATATTTAGCATGAATTTGTATGCATATTCCAAGTTATTTTCTATTACTTCAGTATCATTATATTTACTGACAATCGCGACTCAATTGCTTAATTATTTTTATTTACATTATTTTCATGCCAGGATCTACTGAAAGGGAAATTCTGAAAAACTTTGAAGAGATTGTGGAAACATCCTTGCCACTTGAGAAACTGAAGGCGTATTATGAAGAATGTGCTGGCTCAGCAAAGCAAGTGGTCTTGAATTATGTTACCTTCTTTGAACAAAGGAAATTAGTAAGTACTAACATGTACATTGTAGCAGAAGAAAAATGAAGACAGTCCAGTTTAGTGTTGGTATCGCTAAGTCAGATATTAAAATGATTGGCTAAGGCAAGTCCAGATTATGCATGAATTAAATCCATGTATTTTTAAAGGCAAATACAGTACATGTAGTACTGACAGCTATTTTGCTCTGTTCATATTTTGTAGTTACCACATGGTAAGCAATTGATTGAAGAAGGCAATAGTAAAACCAAAACCATATTTATATTTGTACATTTTGTAGTTCATAGCAGATATTCTTGAGAGTGGAGTATTTATGCGTGATCATGGGTCTAAACAAGAAAGAGTCAATCTTGAGGACAAAACAGGTAATTTTAACTACTTCCATTTAAGTGTTAGTGCTAGGTACCTGATTTGGGGCTGTTGTTTTAAGCTATGTTTTCTTTATATCTTTATTTTAGAACTTAAATCATTTCTGGAGGAGCATAAAAAATACTGGGCTAAAAAGTTGGAAGAAGTAGAGGAAAAGTTCTTAGAATTGGATCAATGTCAAGTAACATTGCAGGAGCCAAAACAGAAAAAGAGGAAAAGATCCCAGAAAAAGCCACAAGCAGAATTGAGTGATAACTTCTCCAAATTTGCAGCAGAGCTTCAAATTGAGTTCTTTCATAAGGTACATGATAAGTGATTTTTAAAGCCAGCAAATCTTTATGAAATGGTGGCCATAATAGTGACACCTATAGAAAAAGATCTTCCCTGTGGTATAAATTTCAAAAAAAAAATTTCCCTTTCAGAAATAGGAATAGTTTAACCTGAATTAACAAGCTGTATTGAGATTCTCATCAAACTTATAGTTGTAATATCACATAAATATTTTAAGGAAACATTATCAGGTATCCAACTGTGTTAATGCTTTTCTGAAAATTTGATAAATTGAATAGAATTCAGTTTGCTCTAAAATGACCTATAAGTGTGTATTGCACTTTTATTTTATTTCATGTCTTTCACTTTTATAATCCAGGTATGCTGTGATTGGCGTGGAATTGCCCTGACCATGCGGGACAAAGTGTTTAAACCAGAAGATGATGAACTTATAGACATCCATGACATAAAGGTATACTTTGTTTTCTTAAACCTTGTCTACAAATAGACTCATTTACCATAACTATATCATTCAATTATCCTTTTTATCTTGTGTTTTTTTTTTTCAGTGCAAAGAATGGGGCTTCCTACTGAAGCAGTTATTTGGCCAACACTTGGGCACTGGTGACTACGGACATCTTGTTGTGGACCACAGTGCTATGCTTCTTAGACATTTTCGTTCCATGTACAAATATTCTGGCCAAGGATTTGAGTCATCACACAAGTTGCATAGACAGCTCTATTCTAAGGCTACCAATCATGATTCCTCTGGACCAGGTCAATCTTGTAAGTGTTGTAATATAAACTGAATAAATCTAAAAGGGTTCTTTATGGACAATAAGAACAACTGCTGCATGCACATTCTTCAGTCTGACAGTGTTTCAGCCAAGTATTTCCCTATGTTTTTATAGTTTTCCCATGTGGGTTAGTAGAGTTGACTTATTGTGTCTAGAAAGAGATTTACAAGATATCCTTCATTTATTTGGTTATACTGAGATGGAAGCAATATACACGTAACATTACTGTGAATCACCTTTGTTTCTTTTTTTTGTGATAAAATAGTTCTAGAAAAGAAAATTAAATTGACAAGTTAGATTAAATGGCTGAAATCTGTTTCTCTTGGCATTATGTGTAGTCAGAGTCATAACAGTCCTACACACTCGCTGAAAATAATAATAAGAAACAAACGTAGAAGTAGGTAGACTGACATGTTTGAATTAGAAAGCATTTATTTCCTTTCAGTTGGGAATATGACTCTCATGTTTGTGATCTATATTATAAGTAAAACCATAATGCTAGTCAAAAACTTAAGTGCTAGGAGAATCATGCAAACACTCCTAGATAGCACTACAAGAATATGTATGGATAGAAGGAAGGAGAATTTATATTTATAGTCTAATTATTTTACATTAGGGTTGATGTGTCAGAACCATATAGCTCGGGAAAATCCCCTACTAATTTGGGGACACATAAGCACATAACAAAAGAAAACAAATAAAAAATATTATTGCTTCTGATTATGCCCCTGACACTGACTTTTCCTAGTTAAAATCCGCCTTAAGATTCTAAAAGCTGGTTCCTCTTATTTCAGTGAATCAAATTCTCACCCACTGGTATGCAACCATGCTTCTCTCCCTACGATATGCATTCCATCAAGCAAGCGACTGCATTTATTCAGGTAAGTTGCTATTCAATAAACCAGTTAATTAATTGTAGACTTACATGTAATCAAGTTGTATAATGTTACATTTTTACCTTCTCACTTGAAAACCACAACATGCAGTTCTTAGTTTGCCCATTTTCCTGGATGCAACAGTTATTCTTTTAGTGTCTGACAAGTTCAAAGAGCAACAGCATGAGGGGGTATAGAAACACTTACCTGATCAAACCAAATGGAAAATGATTGACTGAACCATTGAATATGTCCCTTTGTTATAATATTCATCTTACAGTTAACATGGTGAAAATTAAAGGAAGAGGGCCTTTCCATTTTTAGGCCATTCCTGTCTGTGCATCCCACGGACGAAAAGATATTTTACCGAATAGTTTTCGTGACTAACAGGAGGTCAGAGAAGCTAAACTAAAATGAAAAAAAATTCATGAAATTCTTGTGCAGGTTGAAGCTCAGCATTTATTATAAGTTATCAAGTAATTGTTTGCTTTTCCATTTTGTAACCTCTCATTATTAGATTAGCCACTTGCAACACAGTTGGGTGCTTGGGCGCGGTCTATTGAATGTTGCATATCAGTCTATATCACCCATGTCTGTGTTACATGACTGATCAAGACATACAGGTAGTAGGGAATATAATTCCTTCATTAACTAATGTAAATCGTCCTCTCTGCTCCTTTAGGCAAGAAAAAGTTCAGCTACCGTGGGTGTGGGTGGAAGGCCATAAATACAAAAACATGGTCGGAGGAGACGAAGAAATGGATACTGACAGTGAATGGCCTGTTCAACCAAATGTTTGGCAGTGACTTTCTTTCGTACAGTTACAACAAGGACCATGGAACCCATGTGACCAATGATGTGATGACGAAGCTTCCTGAGTATGATCATGATTACTGGGAATGCGAATATGCCAAGCATGTGTTAGACAGTGAGAAAAATGAACTACCACTCCCAGAAGGCACCAATGATAACTTTTGTATCCCAGGAGCTTATCTGAATACAGACTTTCAGCCAGATGCCCCTACAAAGTTATCAAAGCAACCTCCGGCAGTTAATCTGAGTACTTGCTTGCACAAAGATAGTAACACAGACATAAGTCAGCCAACACCTATGGACGTGAGTTTTGAAATCAAACAAAGTAACCAGACACCCACAAATGTAAAGAAGGAAGACTCTGTGAAGGATAAGCGTTCCTTTGATTCGGGGTCAGATCTTCGTGTTGCTATAGCTGTAGCTAAAACAAGAGCTGAAGAAGCGGCCCTATTCACCTTGTTACCACCAGTGTCCCGAAGTTTAACCTCGGTTCTGCAGCCAGTCTACGGTGAGATGTCAGCTTCAGATCCTTTCACTCTAAAGGAACGCCCATGTGAAAGTGTCATTGAGAAAGCACAGACGCTGCTTGTTGATCAGAGAAGAAATGGAATGCATCCATCTGGTGTAAGAATTTGTGGAACAGGGCAGTTTTCAGAAGATGGCTTGTCCATTCTAAAGAAGTTTTGCTCCCTAGCAAGTACTAAATGGAAAGTATCATCTGAAGCAAATTGGCTCTCCCAGTTGAAGTGCTCAGTGGCAGATCTGGTTCCAATTCAAGATGCTTTGTGGCATCATTCAGCCAACACACCAATATTGAGATTCAGAAGGAAGAGCATTGATGTCACCTCTTTTTCTGAACTAACAGGAGAGAGGTACATCGATAGCTTTGTTATAGACATTTGTATTGGAAAGTATTTGGAGGAAGCCAGGGAAAATGGGAATGATTACACCCTGTACTTCCCTTCTGAATTCTACGACTGGATGAAGTCCAGTGACAGAAGTTTCAAGCATACACGGGTCGCAGACATAGCATCTGAATTACTTTCTTTGAACAACTTGCAGCAAATATTAGCACCAGTTCACCTGCCAAACCACTGGGGCTTAAGTGTTGTTGATGTGGCAAATATGGAGATGTACTTTGATGATGGCCTAGCGCGTGCTGCCCCCTATACAGCACTTTCGGCAATCAAAGAGCTGTTGGACTTGTTATGTGAAATGCATCCATCCCACCCTACCCTACAAACCAAGTTCTGGCAACATTGCACTTATTTTAAACGGTTTGGAATGCCGTCACAAGAACCAGTAGATCACAGAATGATTGGCACTGGAAGCTGTGGGATTGGAGTAATTATGGCAGCGAACGATTTTATTTACAGAGGCTCCTCCTGCATAAACAAGTTTCAGTGGAGATTCAGCGAGATGGACATACACCGCAAAAACCTAATGTTACAAATTCTTAATTGGAGGGTGTAGCTTTCGTTTTCCCTCAACAATACAAAAATGTTGGTGGATGTAGAGAATCGAGTTTTAGCTATTATCTGAAAGCAGAAGGTAAATTTTTAAGAAACAAATTTAAGCCAATTCCAATTCAACTGTTGTTATTTAAGGGCACTGTATAATTTTTTTCCTTGCTGTAACATGAACGAATTCTGTCTTTTTTGGGTGGTCAGTTCCAATTCAACTGTTGTTATCTGAGGGCAGAACCTAGTTCTGTTTTTCTTGGGTAGTCAGTTGTATTTGGACTGTTGTTATCTGAGGGCAGAATATAACCCCAGTAGAATATGCACTAATTTCAAACTCGGTTCTGTTTTTCTTGGGTGGTCAGTTCAATATGAACTGTTGTTATCTGAGGACAGAATGTAATCATGATAACTATTACTAACTCTTTCTTGTTTTAACTAGAAAGTATTCGGTCTTTCTTTTTTAGCCCTAATTCACATATTGCTATCTGAAACAGATTGAACCTAGTCCTGTCTTTCTTTGGTAGTCATTTGCATTTGGACTATCGTTATCCGAGGCCATAATGTACTTTTTTAAAGAAAGTTTTTATTTCAAGCTATTTTGTTTTCCTAGTAGTCTTTCCACTGACCTGGTTGACTGTAAACATTACAGTTAACAAAAGTTTCCATGATCACACGTGTATATATCTCAGAGAATTGTCAGTTTTAAAAAAAATATTCGTTGCAATGTAAAAAAAAACAACTCCGGCAGCTGTCTACTAAGCTGGATAATAAACCAACGTACTGTCATGAAATTGCAAACAAGTTTGTCAAAGAATCACTTTGCTAACATAAAATCGAAGGGTTAGTTTTCCATGTTTCGATGAAGAGAACATTTCTGGCCACCATATCAGTTCAAATTCGCGCGTTGCTCTTCCTTCGCCGTGCCCAACAACAATTTGGATATGCTGCGTCGGTGTTTGGTTTGCCGTGTGACTGTGAGCCTTTGCTTTGGCCGCCTCAAGAGCGTCTCTTCCTCTTTGTTCCTGGGTAGAGCCAGTAATCTCCTTGTCTCCAAGGTAAGACTTTTTTAAATTGAGCGTTATACCACTTCTCTTCTCTAGGGCGGCTACCACATCACGTATGTGGTAATCTCTGTAGTGTAACACTTGACAGGTTTCCTTCCATACAGGTGGGCGTAAGTGGCGCTTATCTCTTACACTGTTAGGGAATGCATTGGGCATATCCGCAAGCAAAGCTTCAAAATAACTTTGTGGCACGTCGTATCTTTCTACTCGACACCATTTTCCTAATAACCACAAAATGATTAGAGTCTTATAGTAAGGGAATGACATGCAGGATTACGTAACGGTTATGTATTTTGCTAGTCGTTGTTTACGCTTGCTAAGCAAACATGAACATTGGTTTTACTTCAGTGTTTTTTGGTGCAGCAGCACGCTCAAATGTACAGTGGAAAACTTAAAATGAGAAATTTTAAAGTGTGACAAAAAAACCGTATCTCCTCACTAAGTTTTTCTCAGTACAGATGGGCTGTTTATTAAATTATTAATTAATTCTGCTGAACACATCACGCCGCTGCGTTCGGTTTGCGCTCTTTTAATTCGTGCTTGGAATGCTCTCTGAGTTAACTTGTTCATGCTTATTTTTCACTTAACATACAAATTTTTAAATTTGACAAACTGGACAAATTTGTCTAACGCAATGATGTCGCGTCTTGAAATCACGATTTGAACCATTTCAGAGCTGGGCATGCACTTAGTCATCTGATTGCTCTAGACAGATATTAGGGAGTTAAAGTAGCTACTACGGCGACGCCGAAGACAAAGTCGATTAAAAAAAGACTTTATATTTTACCTACGAATCTCGGGATACTCTTAAGTCATTAAGTTTGTTTATCAGTGTCAAAGCTATCGCGAAACTGAATCTGGAAAACCGCAATAAATTTGTAATAGAATTTTAAAAAATTAGCTGTCGTAGTTCTCGTTCTTCAGACAACGCAGAATTGGTCATTTCACATTGTTGTTTTGCGGAGGACGGCAAAGAAATGTACAAAGTTACAACGCACGTTTGCAGCTATTGTTCATTAAACCTTTTGTTTAGCGACGTTGCCGTTGCCGTCGTGGTTATCTTAAACTCCCTATTGTTACGCTAGAACGGTTCTTCTCTTACGTATACTCAGTGACGACACACACAAAACTGCACGGCTTCGTTGCCTATGGCAACAATGTGGTCGCGTTGATTCCTTAACCTGTCTTTTAAATGTTCACAGTGGGGATTGTCGGTGCAACCGTATTCTTGCAATGTCGTCCGTTTATTTGTTCGCGAGCGAATGAACAATGACTCTTTTATGAGCAGCATCCGAGAAAGACGACATTTTACACCATCACTATGAAGTGACTTTATTAGGGGTTTTATTTAAACATGCAAAAAAATCACACTCACCTTTGGCTTTTGGATGGAAGCAGGAATTTATGCTTTCCGCGATGCCTGCAATCCACAGTTTATATGCTGTAGGCCTACGTCCTTTGAATTTGTTTGAAGGAAGCTGCACGACCTCTTCTGCTTTATAAAACGGCAAAAAGGAAATCGATCGCGCTCCACGGTGCTTTACAACTCGGTGTCGTTGAAGGGCATTTGTAGTACTGAAAGAGCAAAAGCAAATATCGCAATGTGTCTTGTAGACCGCCTTCGCCATGTTTAAATGGACTTTAGAGTTTCAAATGTTACTTGTTGAATAATTAACCTTTTGACCGGAAGGGCTTTCCCAATGTATGGCGGTATTTACTGGTCAGAAGTACATTTGACGTCAAATTTCTTTTGTTGTCCAATTTTCTCATCAACTAAACAGACTGCGTGGCAAAATGATAGATGGTGACGTAATGAGAAATATTGGTATTTTTTAACGCAATTAACCAGAAGCGAAACCTCCCATGCGAGATCTGGATTTCGCAACTAGATTAGATCTGTCCGGTCAATATTAAATATTTTCAGGAAAAAAAGATGGCAAGAAACAAACGAAAGAAGAATATGAAGGATAAAAGCAAATTCAAGGCTCTTAGAATTGCAGCAAAGAAGCGGTGGCGAAACAGACGGGCGGAAGCAAAACGCCTAAAGCACGCAGTCGAGCACGCCGCGGTCTCTCCCGAGTCACAGAAAAGTCCTATCGCTGTTGGTGAAAACGGAGAACCAAATCCTGCAGCTGCTCTCATTCAACCCGTAGAGCCATCAATAAGCCGTCCCCAAGATCAACCGGAGCAAGTCCAGGTACGGATGGATGGTGCTGCTGTACCTGAAAAAATCGCCGACGTGAAAGCGGACGGAGAGCGGGTCAAACAAATTAATCCCACGGAGATCGTCAGAGCCAACAAGTTCTTGGGTTCAGGTACCTTCGGCACGTGCCATCTTGCCCACTACAGGGGAATTTTAGTTGCAGTAAAAGAATTCAAGTCAAGACGATCAAGATCTGACAAAGAAGTGAAAGGCGATGTTTTAAACGAGGCCCGAATGATAAGTCACTTGGGTGACCACCGTGGACTCCCCTTGCTTTTTGGAGTAATCACGAAGTCAGCGCCATTTTGTATTGTAACACAGTTCCATGGGGACAAGGCACAAAGTTTAACGCTTTACAAGGCCATGAAAAGATCAGATAGATTAGAGCTGGACAAGCCACACTGGCTTCGCATCTTAAGAGGCATCATCGAGGCCCTCAGCCATGTCCACAGCAAGAAAATTTTACACAACGACTTGAAGTCAAACAATATTTTGCTCGAAAAGCGTGCTAAAAATTTCAATCCAGTAATAATTGATTTCGGGAAAGCCCGTTTCATATCCAATCCTAAAGCACGGATGTCCTTGTCTGCGTCTGCACAAGAGCAATACCGGCAGTCATATCCTCACATCGCGCCGGAAATCGTCAGCGGAGAAGGCCGACAGAGTGTTCCGTCGGATGTTTTCAGTGTCGGAAGAATTGCTCTTGGCATTTTAAATTTATTGCCAACTGCAACAGCGCTTTCACTGAAAGCTGCAAGTCAAGCTGTAGTAGACAATCCAGCTAAACGGCCAAGTTTGGGGGAACTTTTGCTACACTGTTGACACTGTTGATTCTTTGTGTTTTTTCCGGCAACGATATATTAACTTTGGGGTTGCCGTTTCCTTTTTATTTGTTTGAAGTAATTTGTATATTTGTAAAGATAATTTTTTGAAGATATTAGTGTTTGAAAAGTCTCGCGCGATTCGATAAGTTTCGTGGGTTTCCAGCTGACGAAACATGTCGGGCTCGGCCTGGCAGACTAATTGGAATACCTAACCAGTTTTAAGGCTTTTTAGCCGGGTTCTTCTTATATTCAAACTTATTTATATTTTTTATAGACATTTTGGACGGATAAGTGTTTCTTTTAATTCGAGTGGTCAGTTTGTTTAAGTCTTTGCTGATCGCGTGGTTGGTAACGTGTATAAAGTTATTTGAGGCCGGCCAGCTATGCGGGCACAAAGCCAAACTGTTATAGTGGGTTTCACGCTGACGAAACACGCCAGGCTCAGTGTTAGCTACGAAATAATCCCCAGCAGACTAATAAGTTTCTAGTTTAACAGCCTTTTAAGTCGGCTTAAGTCGGTTCTAGTTCATCATTTTTGAAGTAATTTGTATATTTATAAAGATAATTTTTTGAAGATGTTAGTGTTTAAAAAGTCTCGCGCGATTCGATAATTTTCGTGGGTTTCCAGCTGACGATACATGTCGGGCTCGGCCTGGCAGACTTATTGGAATACCTAACCAGTTTTACGGCGTTTTAGTCGGGTTCTTATATTTTAACTTATATCTATTTTTATAGACATTTTGGGCGGATAAGTGTTTCTTTTAATTCCAGTGGTCAGTTTGTTTAAGTCTCTTGCTGATCGCGTGGTTGTTTACGTGTGTAAAGTTATTTGAGGCCGGCTAGCAATGCGAGCACAAAGCCAAACTGTTGTGTTAAGTTGTTCACACTCATCATAATTGTGAATAAACTGTCAGCAAAAATGTCATAAGTTATGAGTTCCCTTTCACGCTGCGTGCGAACCACGGGCTCGTGTTACTGGACTTAATTACTTGAGTGTGGATTGAATCCACACTCGACCTAATTTGCATAATTTTTTTCGCGGGTCAAAGCTCGTCATGGGTACTTAAAAATTTAGTTGCATTCAGTAAAGACTAGCAGACATTGTAAATACATTCTCAGTCGAAAGGACTGAAAGAGGGCTTAATATTCTGCCAAGTTTCATTACAATTACGGATGGAGAATGTCATACCGTTCTTGTTCGCTACCTGCTTCTTCTGCCGTACGAGCATGTCTGACTTCACGGATACGCCGGGTCCTTTTGCTACAAAGACGTTCCGCTCAAGTCATTTCTCGAAGACGATTCGATACACCTCGATTGCCACTTAAATAGAAGCAGACATTTCCCTGAGTCTTCCTTAGGCATGAAGTTCGTTGTCTTCAATTTAGGATCATGTATAGTATGATTGATAAATTGCAAATCAGTAATTAATATTAACAGACTTATCATTCAAACTCAGTGTGATGGTTTCGGTCTAAACGCTATTTAAACTAAAAAGGTTCAATTAGAAATATTTCAAACGCAAAATGTTATTTTCAATGAAATTCAAACGGATAACAGTGGTTAAAGCCTTTTGTCAATTGTCAGCAAATCTTAAAACAAATGTCAGTTGTCAGTTAAGTTTTGGGTTTTTTATCAAATGTCAGTAATTTTTTGGCCATTTGTCAGTTGTCAGTTGACCCCATCCAGACCTATTAAAAACTGATACAACTTTGGCCCGAGATATAATCTGGTATAAAATTTTACGAGTGGTGTATTTTCCACTCAAACCCTCGAGTGTATCCTGACAAATCGGGGATCATGCTACACGGCGGCACCAAGTAATGATTTTTTTTTTTCGAGTGGAAGAAAACTATATTTTACTGAAACGAACGCAGCGATTGAGTTAAATCAGTTTTTTTTTTTTTGAGATGACAAAAAAAAATTATATTTTCTTCAGTTGAGACGCTGTGCGGGACGAGCCTGGAGAGGAGGTTAACGCTCTTCTCAATAACCAGCATTCACTTCTCAAAAACAAGTTCGTGAAGGTCGCGCGTGACGTGGGAAAATCGCAGATCTCCGCGACGCGATTGTTTTTTCTTGTAATGCATATTCTTTTCGTGACCATCAGTCAAGATTTTGTTTTATGCACTCGTTTTGTATTGTTATGACTTCCTCCTTTCATTACCGTAAGTCCTCTGCTATCAACACGTGCTTTCAACGTGCGCAGTTTCATTTTCACAACTTAAATAATTCTGTCAAAATGAACAGCTTTCAAACATCTAACCATTGTTTTCTTTTCATTTTTTTGGTAAAAATTTCTTTTGTGTAAATATTATTACGAGTGCGGAAAGGCGTCACGTAGATTCTCTCTGTGAAACCGAATAAATGAGGACCATCGGCGCCAAAAACAGAATATTGATTAGACTGATTACAAGTCAACAAAATTGATTCATTTCAGAAACAATAACCTTTCAAACCTGGCACGCACGTCTATCACTGAAATCGAAAATTCAAACCAATTTGTTTTTGGCACGCATGCATCGTTATTGACCACAAATCTAAGCTCAGATTATCCGTGCTTTATTCTTTTGCTGTTCGAAACAGTAAAAAGATAATCCGGGGGGTTAACAGTGCTGTGAAGTTGGCAACATATAAGAGAGTGTATTGCAATTTCAGACGCCAGATTTGACAACCATTCAGGCAAGTTCAGGTAGCAAACCTCAAGAATTGTCTCCGGATATATCTGGGCTGGGCCAGTTGAACAGAGCTAAGCCAAGAGGAAAAGCTTTTTGATAACCTTTCTCAGCCGGAGGTGAAAGAGATACATATACTGGATATATAATTATTTCATCATCACAATAGATCCAATCGGTGTTTATAGGTTAAAGGAAGACACAAACAAGATATCAAGAGCAAAGTGGAATCACCGCTTTGTCCCGAAATGTCGATTCTAGACAGACCAACAGCTATGCTGAACTGGGAGAAGGAAGCGGTGCAAGATCTCGACTGCGTTTACCAATCCAAGTCGATTCCTGACCGTGGCGATATAGATGCAGTTTGGCAGAGCATGTACGAGAAAGGACTTAAGAGGAAAGTAAGCCAATATTCACTTCCTCCTCAAACCACGGGAGTCAATGGAAATCTGCTCGATCCGGGCTGTGTTCAACAGGAGTCGGGAGAGGAGGAAAATACAGAAAATAAACCGAAAGATTTCGCCACTGTTCATCTGGAAAGAGCGCGAAATTTAGGAAAACTGGGAATGGACGAAGGAAGACGGTGGAGGAAACGAGCATACTCAAACAGCTCTTCTGGCGAACAAAAGTGCTGTGAGGCGACTCACCATCTAGGGAAAAGTATATAACATGGCTGTTAAGTTTTGGATAGAATATTTGTTGGCTTCGATCGGATCGAATCCCAAACGCTTCTGTTTACGTTTAATGTGATCGCAACTGTAATCAGAAAACATTGATATTGATATCGATATTATGATGACTTTGTCTTTGGTTGACTTTGGTTGACTTTGTGTGGTTACCAAATAGCCCTTTTCACGGTTAGCTTTTCTCATTTGCATTACAATGTAATTCAACGT
>OFES01000062.1_pt1 | contig 18601 bp, 15 predicted proteins | sample 1521151 | NCBI WGS metagenome assembly OFES01 (sample SAMN04272335, study PRJEB24112) | coral metagenome | biome: Coral reef; feature: Shallow seawater; material: Coral tissue | host: Coral | place: China: South China Sea | collected 2014
ATGCCTTACAGAGAGGATGTTGAGGTTGGACTGCTCATTGGAGCGAACTGCACATGAGCTATCAAACCGACAGAGGTGATACCTGGAAGGGAAGATGATCCATACGCGAAGAAGACTGCGCTTGGATGGGGTGTCATCAGCGTGGTTAACCCAACCAAAAACGAAGAAGATGACAGTTATTGTACCTGTCACCGTATTGCCTCTCTGGAAGTTAATCCCAGCAATGGGAAAAGAATGTGTCACTTCGCCCTCAAGACAAAGGTGAAAGAGATATTTCAGCCTGTTGAAGTGATGAAAATGTTCGAGACGGACTTTCACGAAGCAAACAAAGATGGCCAAGCCCTTTCCCACGACGATAGGAACTTCATCAAGAAACATGAGGAGCTTAGGTCTCAAAAAAAAATCTCAGCATGTGATCATGAAATGTGCCATGTTATGTCAATCACCTTTGTAAGATGTGCTAATTTATCTTTGCGCTATTGATGCACGTATGTCATCAAGGCGGTTTGCAAAAAGTCCGCTACTGTTACGTGTCAAAAACAGAGCTGTGTTCCCTGGGTGCCGGAAATTCCGGAAGTTCCGAATACATACCGTCAACAAAACAATTACTTGTTATCGATTCACGGTTTACAAAAAGTTATACGGTTGTCATATTCTAAAACATAGATACTCGCGTTAAGCCTATTTTGACATTTTAAGAACCCTTCTAAGGTTGCTTTTATTGTTTTTTTTTTTTCTCAAAGCGAACGAACGGCAATTGACGTGACTTCAAAATTGTGAACCACAACATGCAACTTGATAAAAACATGAAACTGGGGCCCGTTTTTTTAGTTAATCGGTATTTAAAGATAGAGAGGTGTATACGCCTGAAACTTCTTGGACGAAGGGAACCTCTGCTCGTATTAAGAATATATGAATAAAACAGCTCTGTAGTCAAAAGGTTTAAGATGTTGTTACTGCTTTCCTGGACATTCTAGAAACGGTCCCCTGGCCCTGCCACGCATTGTTGAATAGAAGATCTAAACTCCAAATGCCATCATTCACGTTCTGATTAACGGTAACCTGCGATCATACCCCTCCTTCCCTGTATTTAGATACCAAAAAATAACGCTTGATTTCAGGTTAGATTAACGGTAAACTGGTTTTCACGCGACTTCCAACGAGCCTGTGGCTGTTCGTGTCTGTTCGTGACACGCGATTGTGTCGTCGGGACACGTCGTCACAATACTAGTGTCCAGACTTCCCGGTCGCAAACAATGTTTGTACATAGTACAAACTAAGACTCGAACCAAGCTTTGCTGCAAGATTCTGCGGGGTATTTTATAAGTTAAACGTTCACTTATTTATAATAATGCCCTACTTGAGCGGGAGATTCAAATTATTAAGCACAATGAGTCGGTTTTCGATTCATTCGGCGCGATTGTCGTCATGGATGTGGACGGCCTTCATCGATCGCCATGGTCGCTCTCGAGAGTAACTGGCAAGGATCTCGACCCCAGAAAGCACTGGTATGTCCTTACGTCAAGTCTGTGTGGTGTTAAACCAAATGTGTTCGCCAAAAATGAAATTTTTCGGCGTTTTCCCGACGAAATACGCTCTGTGGCCCCAGCAGATCTGACGCCCGCCAAACGAGGTTGTTCATTCAACATGCAGCCAATCAAACTCTTTGTTGTTTCTTCGTTTGGTCTCTGCGCTGCACTACTTCGACAGCGAGATCTTTCTCCAGATGGGTTTGTAGGATCGGCTAAATTTATTCCTGTTGTGAATGCACTGAATGGCATCGCTCTGGACGAATGTGAGCCACCATGCAGTTTGGGCGGGAAAAGCTCCCTCTCAAATCATGGCTCCCACGAGTTGCAAGTACTGCAGTCAAGAATCGCCGAACTGGAGTCCGAACTTAAGGAACTTGAAAAGAAGAGCGAGTTCGTTAATTCTTTTGTCTCTCTTTCCCCCCCTTTGGCAACATCTTCCCCGTCTCATTGCCCAAATGAGAGCAGTGACGGCAGCAGCAGCAGCAATAGAAGCAGTAGCAGTGTAATCGAGGAGACACTGAGAAGCCCCTCAATTGGTCCAACTCTGAAAAAGAGGAAAGTGTCACAGGAATGCCGAAAAGTCACTGTGGAGCTGGATGGTGTATTGGCCAAGTACCACGAGACTCTGTCCTGTGTATTGGGTAACAGCTTTCTATATGGCAGTGAGGAGGACAAAGGCAATGTCTCTGAAACCCTTTCAGAAATTGTCAACCTGGTCATGGATGCGAAGGGATCAAAAAAAGGACTGGAAGAGCTCCTGATGCCTGAAACATACCAGCGGGTGGTAGAAAGTATGAGAGTACCTGATTGGGTATTGCTATATTTCAAGCTCCAAGCAAGATTACCAGATGCTGGTTGGCAGACGCTGCTAAATTTGACTCAGCTTGGAAGAAGTGGGGTAAGTTCAACCCTAACAAACAACATTAATAATGTTATTAATTGTTTGATTAAACTGATCCACCATGGGGGAGGGGGTGGGGGGTGTACTCCTGTCAATTTGCAATGATTGTGTACCTCAAAAGTCTTTAAACTTGGATCCTATTTAACGTTTGACATTTCCAAAATTAATGCTGTTGCAAAAGTTTCTCTGTATTGAAAAGCACTTGTTAAACGTTGTTGTTTGTGACAGAAAGCAGCCATTTGGTGGATACCTGAAAAAGTCATTGACAGGGTACCAATTTATCTTTTTACACCTGTAGCCATTTGGGTCCTGAATATTTCAAAGTGGTCACCAACTCCAAAAACTTAGGTGCCATGTTTTACATTCTCATTCAGTATTATGAAGGCAAAATAATAGGTTTACATAGTAAGTATTAAACTTCTGGGCTCACTGTTGCATGGACTAGTGCACATCATTGTCAAAAAGTGAAGCGTTCAATACTACTGGGTTGGACATTAGAACTAATGAGATCCAAGATGGTGTCAAAGTGAGGGAAACTTTTGGTAGAGCAGGTGCATAAATACCCATTATGGTCATGGATACTGCCAGGGATTTTGGTTTGAATGTGTTGAAAAATTCCGAAGGGCTTCAGGTGGTGGGTAATAAGCAATTCAATTTGGTGACCAATTTTCATGATTTGGTCACCAACATGAACAATTTCATGCTCTTTTATAACCTCATTACACTGTATATTAAAAGCTGCCAAGACTTGTCTTTATGCCATGAGGTTCAGTACCTTAAAGATTTTGCATTAGTTGTGAAATGGTATGTTCCATTTAAGTTAATGTTTACTTTCAGCGTTCCAGTGATACTGCAGTGCTCTTGACTAAAAATGAAATAAAGGCAGTAAAAAAACTTGTGTTCAAAGTTGTACGGACAACTATGTCCATTCAGAAAATGAACACAGATTTCCATTCATGTGGAGTGGACCTGGCATCCGTCTTGGTGTGGGCAATTAGGGAACAGAGACTGTGGTCATCTGATACAGATACCATGGAATTTAACATCAAACTTGATGGACGCCCTCTAGGAGGTAAAATTAAGAGTCTTGAAACTTGTTGCATGCTAACTGTTTTTGGTAGAAACTTTGGTTGTAGGATTTCAGTTTATAATAAGCAATTTTTGATGCAATTAAAATGGCCATTTCACATTACCAATCTTGGCATTTACTTTCAGTGTGGTCAATTTTTTTTAATTTTGAAATATTGCGCATTGTGACTGTCTTTAGGTATATGTGTCACCTTTGATCACATCCCATGTGCTATGCTCTTGTTGTGGTCTTGTAGTTTTTAGTTATCACGAATCTTTTGACCCCTTTAATATATTTTTATGTTTTCAACTTGACTGTAGTTACTTGGTTGAATAGAGGTAAATTCTTTTTGTTAGATGTTTTTATGTATAGTATTTGGGTAACATATTTTTGCAATTCCTGTTAATGCATCCCGTAATTAATGCCAATTTCACTGTTATCTAATTACTAGGCAGGAATCAAGTGGCTGTTGGGCTTGTGCCTATCGACTTTGCAAATAAAAGTTCAGAAAGTGCCCTTTCTGTGTATCCTGTAGCAATTGCAAACTGTAAAGAAAAAAGGTTAGTTTTGTTTGCAAATCATTGGTGTTAAAATGTCTCACTTTAAAACAAATTAAGAACAATGAAAACAAACTTGACTCTTCTGTTCAACAAGAAGTCATTTACATAATTATGCTCTACATGCCAATAACATAAATGTCAGGTGTGTGTACATGTATATAATGTAAGAGTTAGAATGTGCCTATTCAATGACCAGTGGGTATTTTTAACTCCAAAACTCTATTCTTAATTTTCGTTTTTTTTTTCTGTAATTTTTGTAGAGAACAGCTTACACAGCTTATCTCAAATCTGAATGAACAGAAAAGAAAACTAAAGAAAAGTGGAATTGTGGTAGATGGTAAAAAGTACCATGTCAAATTTACAGGTACAGTATAGTGAAACACTATTAAATATGAACACCAAGTGGACACGCCAAAGTGTTCATATAATCTGGTGTCAGTATTAAGTGGGTTAATTTTAGAGAAAATATATGGGCTTTTCCCCATCAGGGAAAATGGAACTATCTGCAGTATCCAGGAGTCCGTATTAAGTGGATGTCCAGTGACCACAGAGTGGGGTTCCACTGTAGTGTTTCATTGGTGACAAAAAGATTAGTATAGGTATTTCAAGTTCAATTTTGAATTAATTTGTACGAGTGAGTTTTTCAAAAAGCTAAAATAGCACTCGCCGAAGTGGCTTGTGTAATTTCAGCTTTTTGAAAAATTCACAAGTGCAAATTAATTTCAAATTGAATGAGAAAACCCATATGATTAATTATTAATAATACAAACATGAAAAAATCGTATGGAAACTGTGCCGGAAAATGTTTCTCGAAGCCATTTTTTAAAATCTTTTTTCAGAGTTTCTGTACAAAAGTTTTGTCATTGATTTAGATGAGATCATTGCCCTACTAAATTGCTCATTGTCTTTCTGCAAATCATAATCCAGAATTACGATGTGTAATTTGCACTGGTGTTACACCTTTTGCACTGGTGTTACACTTGAACTGCACAGCTCTCAGCCAATCAGAATTGAGTAATTTTTTTCATGTGTATTATTAGGTATGTAATAATTCATGTTCAGGACTCCACAATTTCAGTGAATTTGTGATGCATTGCTGCATGCATTTCCAGTTGAAGGTTAAAGAAAAAGGAAGTTGTCTCTCAAACCAGTTAAACCAGTGGTGAATTCAGTTGCTCTGAAGCAGTGATTTTATCAAGACCACAGCTTTTTGCAAAAATTTATATTTAATTACCATTTAACAACAGTTTGGCTTATGAGATCCTCATTATTCCAATTTGAAAGGATAATAGAAAGACGTTCAAGGTTGTTGTCACTATAACTTTAATAACTTTAGGGCATCAAGGCCAACATACCGTAATTGCCTGCAGTTTTAAATTTAGACATTTTACAATACAGTAAAGATGTGGTGTTGTTTACTAGCTTTTCCATTCCTCTCAGACTTGCTGATTCTTTTTTAATACATTTTACTTTGCAGTTACTCTTGATTACAAAGCTCTTCTGCTTTTACTGCAGAAAAAGGATGATGAAGACTATGTTCTTGGTGGCAAGGGTTACGACACTGAGTTCTGTGCATACTGTGATGCCATTAGGGTAAATGCTGTTTATTCTGTGCATGTACTATTCGTATTTTTATACTGCAACATGCTTTTTCATAGTAACCTGGCCCAGGCTTCATGAAGGATATCACCAATAGTAACTAATGGTAAAAAAAATATTTAAAGGTGAATCACTGTGTCACAATTCAAGTTTTTTTCTTTTTTTTTAATTCCTAGGCATGCAAATGCCATGGAGTTAACCCAGATGAAACATGTCTTGACTGCCTACGATCCAAAGTTAATATTGGCAGGTGAGCATACAGTGTGGCACAATAAATGTTTATTGCATGTCACTCTTTTATGCCTTAAAAAATAACTGGCATTTACCTGAGATCAGGCTTCATTTTATTTCACTTGGTAAACTTATTATCAAATATGGGAAATCATCAAGAGACCCTGTTTTCAATCTTGACAAATAGTATCCACCAGAATCTTTTCTATCATTATTTTGATTTTTAGCAAACAGCATGTGAACAGTTGCTCCATTGATGGCACACTATTTTGACAATGTCTGATGGTTTCTAGAGGCTACCTCACCTCACATTAGAATATTTATAAATATTGTACATTAAGTAAAAAAGACTGAATAAACAGAATGAATGAATGAATTACAGTCGAAGCTCTCCTTGTGACCACTCTTGTAAGCCACCAGCTCTAGCTACGACCACCTTTGCGAAACCCCATTTGAACTGTGACTTAAACTTTGTAATGAAAAGCTCCCGTTAGCGACCGATCCCGTAAGCGACCGCGACCACTTTTGGGATTACCAACTGGACTTTTCCTTTGTTTTTAAGTTCTTGTAAGCGACCACTCAGAGTCTTTTACATATAAATCAATGCTTTAATGAAATTGCACACTGCGCTAATGGTTATTTTGATCTAAAAAATTGAACGCAAAGTTTTGCGATGTCTATATCAGATATAAAGACACTCGTTAAACAATTATTTCTTTTGTTTTGTCTTTATGAATTACTAATGAGTTTCTGAAGGTCTCGTAAGTTTTAATTACCATGGGGTTGCTTACGAGAGCATATTCTTGTAAGCGACCAGCTGTAGCTACGACCAGTTTTTCGAATTCCCGAGGTGGTCGCTTACGAGAGCTTTGACTGATCTAGCAATATCAACATGATTGTTAAAAAACTTCCAACTGCTGTACATGTACATGTACCTGAGATATGATATGTCCATCCTGTAAAAGTTAGTCATGTTGTATCAGTTGGCCATGAGTATAGTGACAACATTTTGTTATCAGGTTATGATGTTCATAAATAATTTATTAATTTGTTTTGCTTTTTCATTTGTATGAAGATCCACAGGTCTACGGGATGACCTCACATTTCTTCTTGAGGAAGACCTCAGCAGCATTAACCTGTGTTCTCTTCATTGTGAGATGAGAAATTGTGAGCAGCTACTGGGTTCCTTGGGCTTATTTGCACATCGTGTTGGCTCTCTTGATGAGCTGAACCAAGCCTTGTCTGACCATGGGCCTGAAAGTTGTAAAGGATTTCCTCGTGTAACTGTAAAAGAGAAACCTGGCCAGCAAACTGCAGTTGAAAGAAACAACATAAAAGTGGCATCTTTTTCAGGTTTGTTTAATGTTTGATAAAAAAAATAATGACAATAATTGCTAGTTATCACATGCTAACTATTGAATTGTTGTGCCTGCTTGCACTTAAGATCCATGTCAAGTATTTTTACAACAACAAACATTAAGTGGGTGCTCTGGTTGGTCAGAATCTTATTTACTATTTGATCATAGGTGAACACTGACGAAAACTAGGGTGTGCTCAAAGCACTATGTCCCTTTAACATTTACCTCACTATGGGTTGGCCCAATTAGACAAACAAAATATTTCCAAAACCTTTGAAATTTTATTTCGTCAACAGCCAACGGAAAAGAGAAAATTGAGGTGACTACACACATGTATCTCTCGAGACTTGTTGACTCAGGCTTGAACTTGATTTGTGCTATGAGTAAACTCTGTAGATACCCTCGCACAAGGATCAATAACTCAATAGTGCACGCCAATCTGTTTAGCATTTGATAACTGTTGGAAACGCGAGAAACAGTTCCATGGTGGAAATAAACATTTTTGTCTGGTCACTGTCCAATATTTTTCCTGTTACTGTTCCTGTAAGTTCTTAATGGTTCAGTGACTGAAGACTGTGTTATCCTATGCAGGGTCCTTTGAAAGGGAGGTTCTGAAGAATTTTGATAGCATTGTAGAGAGATCCCTCCCCATAAACAAAGTCCTAAACTACTACAAGCAGTGCTCTGGCTCAGGAAAACAAGTAATCTTGGACTATGTGACATTTTTTGAAGAGAGAAAAATGGTTAGTTGAAAAGTATTGTTGTTTTTTATTTAGGGCCATGTCATCTGAGTAACTTTTTTTTTACTTCTGCCAATTTAATTTCAGTCCAATTTTACCTATAAACTGTAGTTTTAATGATAAATCTCACCTAACATGTAGTCTTTGTCATCACCACCAAAGTCTTGTGTTTTTTTTTATATAAAAAATTTCAATTTGGAACACATTGAATTAACATTTTACACAAATGATCTTGTTCTTCAGAAATTTATTTGACAGGGGGTTTAAAGTACTATTTAGTCTTCTTTTTTTCATGATTTAACATGGATGTTTTTTTTAAATCAATGAATGAAGAAGTTTAACTTTACCTTTGAAAACATGAAAAGTAGGGCTGGGCAATAAGATTCAATTCATGGAGACTTCTGGCTTGTTTTGTCAATAAATGTACTAAACAAGAATGAATTATTTTGCAGTATGTCACTGAAATCCTGGAATGTGGCAAGTTCTCAAGGGATTATGGGGTTAGACAGGAAACAGTCAAGATTGAAGCAGGGAGTGGTATGGATGAAGTTTAATAATTCCCCTATTAAAGTTGTTAAATGATATCCTTAAAAAGTGACCGAGGATTCCAATTCAATACTGCAGTTTCACAATTTAATGCTTAAAAATTATCTTTTAGGATTTAGTTTTTTATTTGACCAGGCGTTTTATTTAAGTTAGCCATTTAAATAATCGTATGGTATACAAGAAAGATTTTTTTTCTCACCTGTGATGCATTTAGCTGATTATACAGGTACAAACTGGATTTATGGTGCTGCATTTCACAAAAAAAAGCTAATTTAAGAAACTGGAAATAGGAAGTTTGCCTTGAGTCTTGTTCAGGCCAAAAAGGCATCTTGTTGGATCCTTGAATGCTTGAGGTGATGTTATACACAGCTTTCCATTTGCATTTTCAGATTTTGAAAAATTCCTGACCAGCCGCAAAAATGAATGGGAAACAAAGCTAAAGGAGGTTGAGGACAGGTTCCTTGAATTGAGCACTGCAGATAGCCTTGCAGATGTTCCTAGTGAGCCAAAGCGGAAACGCAGGAAGAAAAGCTCAGTTCATCCACAAGGGTCTGTAAAGCAAGACCCCTTTGCAAGCTATGCAGCTGAACTCCAAGTTATGTTTTTCAAACAGGTACAAAAGATTTCTCTTGTTTTTGTGAAAATTATGTAATAGTTATTAAAAAGGTGAATGGTCACCTAAAATGTAACTTGATTACACTGATGAACTGAAATGTGAGTGTCAGTAAAGCATGACTCGTGTATTTAATTAGACAATATTAGTCTTAACCAGGAGCACTGATATACAATGTGTCATTTGACACATGGCTGAGAGTGGGCCAGTTACACACCAACAGATAAGATAATCAGCTTTAGTATATACCAAACCATTGGATATTGCTTTTCATGCACTCTGATTCAGACAGGATATTCAAACTCAGGAGAGTGTTTGCTATTCACCACCTGGTAAATTGTGGCCTTCACATCCAAGTTTATCCTCATTTCTAACAAAAAAAGGAACTCTTGGTGTTGGTTATCCACTGATTTGGTGCATACTGATATAAAATTTATATTCACCTGAGTGTCAGTGCTGTTTCGTGGCTGGTCAGATATTCATCACCATTCATCTCTGCTATTAATTGTTTTGTGTACAAACATCATGAAGAAACATTTCAAAAGCTAGAACTTTATTTATGTTTCTATTGCTCTAAGGTCTGCTGTGACTGGAGAGATATTGCCTTAACTATACGTGATAGGGTATTCGAGGAAGGCGAAGAGCAGCTTATTGATATGCATGATGTGAAGGTAACTGATTTCCTGACTTTTTGGCTCAGTTTCACTCTGCTGAAGTTCTATTTCTGTTCAACATCATTACTACATGTAGTTCTTCTTACAGAATTTCACACATTGGAACTTTCATTCTGAAAAATTCATGTCTGCAGCTTACGTGTATGGTTTTTGTTTGAACTTTCAGTGTAAAGAGTGGGGCTTTCTTTTGAAGAAACTATTTGGTGTCCACCTTGGAACAGGTGATTATGGACACCTGGTAATTGACCACAGTGCCATGCTGCTGCGCCAGTTCCGTTCCCTTTACAAGTACTCTGGGCAAGGCTTTGAAGCATCGCATAAGCTGCATCGCAATCTATACTCGAAAGCAACAAACCATGATGCATCAGCACCAGGGCAGTCATGTAAGTTCAGTCTTAAAATTAAGAGTCAATTTCAGTATTTTATTGTATGATGTCTGCATATTCTTCATTCCCTTATGGCTTAGTGTTATACTCAAGCCAGAAACTAAAAACTGGGTGTTCTCAATAAATAATTCCTAATTTCTAACATAAAATAAAATAATGTAATTTTGTTACTGTTTGAATTACCACAAAGAGTGGACAAGTGTTTAATTATCCAAAACATTTATTGGTGAGCAATAATTCATCTACTGGTAATCAAAATTGCGAACAATCTATATAATATATAGGTACAGGGGTACAGGCCAGATGGAGTTAACGTGGTTGTCCCCCTACAGACTTAGCCCTAGATGGGCTACACTAAACTCTGCGTATTTGTTACTTTACAGTGGATCAAATTCTAACCCACTGGTTTTCAACAATGCTGTTGTCATTGCGGTATTCTTTTCGTGAAGCCAAGAACTCCATTGTGTTTGGTGAGTATAATACCTGAGATCATGGTGATGACAAACTTATCCCTGTAATTCTTTAACATGTCAAAACACAGCCCGTAATATTTTAATCTTGTTTGCAGCCATTCGGGGTGGAGTCATGCAATGCTCCCCCTCCCCACACTTGTTTAGCAGGATGCTGGATATGATGAGTGTAAATATTATAAACAGAAATAGTAATTATTATTGACTTAACTTCTGCTTCCAATTGTGCTTTGAAAACTACAAACATACCTCCCATAAGCAGACACTGTAAGTGTCCGCTTAAGAGGTGTCTGCCTGCAGGAGGCATTTGTTAACAGAGATTCGACAGTATTTCAGAAACATTTTATTCATGTTAATTATTCATTCATGTTAAATTTTAGGACGGAAAAAGTTCAGTTTTCGTGGTTGTGGATGGAAAGCCATTGACTCAAGAAAATGGTCAAAAGAGCACCGAGATTGGATACTGACAATTGACAACTTGTTCAATCAAATTTTTGGTGGTGACTTTTTGGTATATGTGTATGATAAAAACAAGGGCACAAGCGTTGACGAGAATATTGTGACCGGCCTTTTGGAATATGACCATGATAGCTGGGAGGCCGAATACTTGAATGAACTAAGTGACTTTTCTGATAAAGTAACAAAATCAAATGCTCCTATGCAGAATTGTGGTCCAAAACAGCTGGACTTTGCTGATGCAAAAACTGCCCCTGCACCAAGTAGTACCAACTCAGATTCTTCTAAAGATAAAGATGAAGCTGGTCAAACAAACAGCTTTAACAAAGGCAGGGCAACACAGCCTTGTGCTCAGTTGTCTTCCGCTCTATCCACAGTTTCAACAAGAGCTGAACTAGCTGCTTTGGACATGTTAATACCTCCAGTATCCTCTATCTCTAGCTTACCTACCTCTTTGCATGCTCAGATAGCATACAGTCATCTGTCCTTTATAGATCCATTCTCTCTGGTGCAACGTCCATGTGAAGCAGTTGTCACAGCAGCAGAGAAACTTCTGAGTGAAGAGAGAAGAAAAGGACACCATCCATCTGGCGTTGTGATTAAAGGATTTGGCCAATTCACAGAAGACGGTCTAAGGACTCTTCAAAAATTTTGCGAAATTCCAGACACGAAACGTAAGATAGCTGCAGAAGCTAGATGGCTTTCAGGACTCAATTGTACGTCAAGAGAGCTAACAGTTCTTCAATCAGTCCTCTGGAATCGACCAACAACAAGCTCAGTTCTGAGATTTGGACCCAAATCTATTGATGTCATTTCTTTTTGTGATCTCGCTGAAGAAAGGTACATTGACAGCTTTGTCATTGACGTGTGTATTGGCAAGTACATTGAGGAAAGCAACACACAGGGAAGACAGGACACATTACACTTGCCAACAGAATTTTTTCAGTGGATGCAAGTTAATGACAAAGCTTTCAAGCTGGCACAGTTGAAAGCAAGAGCTTCGCGCATTGTTACATTTAACAGCGTGCAGCAAATACTTGTACCAGTCTTTATGGTGAACCACTGGGGACTTGTCTATGTCAACCTTGCTAGTCAGCTTTTATATTTTGATGATGGGCTGACTTCTCAGGTGCCATCAACTGCTCTGCCATGTGTCAAAGAAGCACTGACTCTCCTTCTTGAACTATACCCTCTTCACCCATCTCTCCAAGCAGAATTTTGGCACTCTACTGAAAATTTCAAGCGGTTTGGAATGCCATCCCAAGTGCCCATTGATAACAAGATGATTGGAGTAGGTAGCTGTGGAATAGGGGTTATCATGGCTGCCAGAGACTTCATCAGAAATGGCCCTGCAACTATCAATAATATCAAGTGGAGATATTGCAACATGGATAAGCACAGGAAAGAGCTCATGCTGCAGATCCTCAGATGGGGTGGACATCATATATAGAAAGGCTCCAGAGTTACTGTTTGGAACTCCATTCTGCCCATAACATTGTCTTGTGCTCTCAGATTCCTTGAGTCAATCTTACAGTTAATTTGCCATTGCATTGACCAAGCTGTCTCATTAACCGAGCCTATACTCTCAGGGGTAGAAGATACCCGAGGGTTACACTTAATTTCCCATCACATTAACTGAGTCTGTACTCTCTGGGGTAGCAGATACCCGAGGGTCACACTTAATTTACCATCGCATTAGCTAAGCCTGTACTCTCTGGGGTAGCAGATACCCGAGGGTTACACTTAATTTCCCATCGCATTAACTGAGTCTTTACTCTCTGGGGTAGCAGATACCCGAGGGTTACACTTAATTTCTTGTCGCTTTAACCAAGCATGTACACTATACTCTCAGGGGTAGCACATACCCGAGGGTTACACTTAATTTCCCCTTACATTAACCCAGCCTGTATTCTCAAGGGGTACTGAAAAATGTTTCCCCTCTGGCAGGATGGTCAACTTGATATGGTGGAGAGACTTGAGTGTATGTGACCTATGGTGATATTGAATAATTTCCCAGAAGAAACATCTTAACCGGGAAGGTCAAAGGAGAGAGACCAGACAAAGCGCAGTCTCCTTTTTGGTACAAGACTACTGACTGTAGGAGATAACTTGCCATCTCATTGACCAAGCCTGTGTTCCTTTGGTAGCAGGCACATGTACCTGAGGGTTGCGATTAATTTTGTTATCACATTGAGCAAACCTGTGCTCCTTGGATAAATGATACCTGAGGATTTCAATTAATTTGACATTGAATTAATTTATAAATCTTGTGATCTCATATTGCAGCCGAATTTCAAATTGGACTTGGGTAAGTAACTAAAGCATTCATGTCTTCACCAATCGTAAGGACTGCAGCAACTAGTGAAGTGTTTTCTTTGCAATTTGAGTCTGGATAAGATAACCAGCACGGGTAAACCTAATGCAAGCTAATTAAATCAGCATAGTAAGGAAACAACATAAACCTTAATTGACCACTCCCCATGAGGATCATCTCAGGGAAAGAAATATAATTTAAATGTACTGGTACATGGGGGCAGTTGTTTAAATAAGTGACCGTGCACCACCCATAACTGCCTTCCAGTGAAACTGACTGGAACACTTGGTAGTCACTTGTCACATGTGAACATATTTTTAGGCAATTTTTGAAATCCTTTCTCAAGCATTTTTATTTCTTTTCTTTTTTAAAAAACATGTTTCACTATTAAAAATAATTTTGTCTTACTGGATAAAAGCCACTCTAAGCATAACAATTATGCCACCAGAAATGTGTTGTAACATTAAATTATATCAAATTTGTGGCAAAGTATCTTTAAACTTGATTTTGTTGAAGTTACAGTAAAATGTATTATTAAGCATCTCTTGAGTTTAAGTGTATCAATATCAACAATTTCACAATAAACAATACAATTTTCTTTTTACTCCAGACCAGTATTTACTCAGTGAGTCAATACTGATCAATACAACTCGCAGGACACCTGTAATATTGGCACTGCAATAGGAATAGGTAACACAACAGTTGGGACTTAACTGATATCAATATTTACAACAATATAGTTTGAACTGTTGGCTGGTCAATTGCTATTGATTGTCATCAAAACTGATTCTAGTCCTTTAAACGATAAACCTAACCTTTGTATGTTTTCGAAAAACAGCAAATTAAAGTAAAACAATTTTTATATGCTAGAGTTTGACAGTAATATATGACAGAAAAAAAAAAATTATGCTATATACCGGAAGTCAATTTGTGCTAGTCATTTACGTTTTAAAGATGCTGATGAATACTAAGGAGGCTCCATTTTTTTTTGGAATATGAATGAAGTGGGTAAAGCAACTGGAGTTGGAAATTGAATTAATGTGAGATATTAGAAGCTTATTTCAAAGATTGCACTTCACTTAAGACTGAAACTGTGTTGAGTCACGCACAGATTCCAATCATTGGCTGATATCAGTTCTCCCAAAAACAGTAATAATGCAGAGTATTGTACTGATTGCAATTCGGTGTTAAATATTGGCTAATCTTTTTTTTGCACTGAGTGGATTTTGGGTGTCCATATTCATTTCTATTGAGTCTACTTGTCTTGCAAACAGGGTTGATACACAAAAAGGTGTTTGTAATTTTTTGCTCATTTTTACAGTTGCACTCGGCTAACGTATAAACGAATGCACAGTTTTCCTAGCACAACAGTATTGTAGAGATTGGGCCACCAAATCAGATCTAACTCGCGGGTAGCTCTACCTTCCCCGTGCCCGACCACTAAATTGCTTCTACAGGTAATTCTGCCTTTGCATGTTTTTCCCTGGGCTCTGTTTTTTGCTGCAGCAAGGGCCTCTCTGGGATCCATATCACTTGGGTGGTCAGTAACTTGTGTGTCTCCATTCCATTGCACCTGTTCTTGAAGAGTGACAATGTTTTGTTTTTCCAGGGCAACTTTAAGTTTATTCAAGTCGAAAAGGCGGTATGTCACCTTTCTCGCTGAGGAGCACAAAATAGGTGCTCGCCAGTGATGCTGGTTTCTGATAGCGTTAGGCTGTGGGTCGTCCAGATTTCTGAGCAGCTGCTGGAAAAACTTGGACGGAACCATATTGAACTCTAAAGTCTGCCAATTTCCTGTAAAAGGACATGGCCCATTTTATATTTGATGTTTTGCACAAACGAAAATACAATGGGATTCTTAAATTACGGGTCCTGTATTCTTCATGAAAGGAAACATTTAAATTTAAAGGACCGAACGGGAGGTGGGAGGCTGTACTGAAAAGTATGATAAATGACGTACCGTTAATACGACTCCCTCAAAAAAAACAATGCGTGGGCGACTGGAATTTTTGTCCGGTGTCAGCGAAATTTTACTATGCAATGTATTGACTGTAACATTTTTTATAATTGATTGAAGGAAAAAAAAAATTAATGGGCTGCACTTTTCCATCAGAACAAACACACGATTTGTTTTTTAGCCATTCATTACTGAAGACCAGTCCTCGCGCGCGCGTGCGTTTAAATTGCGCTCGCGTGTTGCCTCCGGTCCACTAATATTTCTTTTTTAAAGCACTTGCGCGCGTGTTTGTTATTAACCTCGGTTTTACTTTGGTACTGGAAAAGGATAGATCGTACTCGGCTTGTCTGTTGATAGAGTTAACTTACTTTTATGCCTTTGGTGATGAACTCCATTTATGCGTTCGGTGACACCAGCTAACCATGCTTTGTATTCATCCTGTACCGCGGGAGATCTTATGGTTTGCGGAGCTGTCAGCTGAACTTCTTCCTCGTTCTGTAAAAACACTGCCCGTTTTGGATGTTGTTTGTGAACATGGTGTTGCTCAAAGTGCTTTAAAAGTGCATGGAAGGTTCTTAACTTTTTAAAACACTCGTCACAGCGAAGGTACACGTATGTATCAGCCATGCTAAAAGTGATCCGATGTTGAATGGCGAGCGCTTGCTGTGTCTCTATTGTTATTCTAACCAATAAAATAAGAATTTTTCTTCGCTCGGCTTAGAAACAATGGACCCTTGTTATGTTTTTAATGTGTCACGTAGTAGTCAGTTCACCGTCATTTTTCATCACCTCGACTCGTGATGGAATCGGGGAGAAAACGCAAATTAAGAGAGAAAGAATTTACCAAAGAGCAACTTGCACACTTCAAGAAGCTTCGGAAAGAGCAAAACAAGAGGAGAAGGAAAAGAAAGAAATGTCCAGCAGAGGAACCGGCAGAAGAACCGGCAGAAAAACCGGCAGAAGAATTAAAGGTGGAAGAAATGACGATAGCACCTCCCCAGTCCAACAGCAAAAGCACGTCACAGCAATGAGGAGAAAAGAAAACCAGAGGAGGCGGGAGGAAAGAAAATGGATCGTGCATCGCTAAAGCGGAGTGAAAAGAATGGAGAGGAATCACATCGCAGTCCAACAGCAAATGCACGCCACAGCGACGAGAAGAAAAGAAAGCCAGAGGAGGCGGGAGGAAAGAAAATGGATCGTGCGTCGCTAAAGCGGAGTGAAAGGAATAGAGAAGAATCACATCCCAGTCGACCAGCAAATGCACGCCACAGCGACGAGAAGAAAAGAAAACTAGAGGAAGCGGGAAAAAAATTGCCCAGAGGAAAGCAATTGGTACGCGCATCGCTACAGCGAAATAAAAAGAATGGAGAAGGTGCAGTCACACAAAAGGCTTCGAGACCGAAAGTGCATTCGTCCGCGAAACCTAAAGAGAGCGACAACATAAAATTGCGTGAGATCAGTGCAGCCAACCTGACGCGTAACGCGGCGGCAAAGTCCATCGGGAGTGGAACTTTTGGTACTTGCTACCCGGGCAAATATCGGGGAATTGATGTCGTGATAAAACAATATAAAGAAAGAAGTTGTCAAGGCGAACGCTTGTCATTCCTACAAAGGGAGGCAAAACATGAGGCCAATGTGTTACTACAGTTAGGAGATCATCCAGGTATTCCTCTTTTATTCGGTGTATGTTTGAAAGAAAAGCCAGTGAGCATTGTTATGAAATTCCATGGAGACGGGAAAGATAGCCTAACAGTTTACAAAGCGGCTAAGAACAGCCTCGTTAGTGGAAAGAAGGAATGGAACACTATTCTTTGTGAGACCGCCGATGCCTTGGATCACGTACATCGTTGCGGGTTTGCCCACAATGATCTGAAATCGAACAATGTTGTTCTAGAAAAACGCGAAGATGAGCGGCTACACCCAGTTATAATCGATTTCGGTAAAAGTGTGTTGCTAATTAAAGCAAAGAATCCTCCCGCTAAACCGATGCATGTAAGGGACCAGTACAAGGACAGTTACATTGCACCAGAACTTGTTGATGGTACCGGAAAACCTTCCGCTAAAAGTGATATCTATGCGCTGTCTTTCCTGATCAAATCTGTGTATAGACTTTTGCGTTTTCGAAACGTTGTTGCTGTGAAGAACGCTTTAGTAACATCGCCCGAGGAAAGACCGACGATCAAAGAATTAAAAGCGGCTTTAAGTGTAGACGATTAGAGAAGTGCAAACTTTTCCCCAATTTATGACAATGAGGCTCTAACATTTCGTTTTGTTTCAATGTGATTTCAAAATCGCTTTTGATTATTGCTTCCAAGCTTAAGGAAAGTGTCGTCATTGTACTTTTACCGGAAGCCTTTTTATAGTCCAGCTTACTGTAGCAATCAAAAGTGATAGCGCGCACAATAAATGTGCAATGTATCGTGTCATCTCGTTTTAGCTTAAGTTTCTAGTGTTTAATGCTGTAGAAAGGGTAATAATGGTAAATGAAATAATTTTAATAAATTGTTTTGGACATCGTCACTACGTCGTAATCATTTGATTTCCAGTTAAGCCTGTAAAATTAGTATGCCCAAGTTGCAATGTTGTTCGCGCTCTCGGTTCTGTTTATGTTGGCGCTAGTTTTTGTCTTCGCGCGGAAAAAAAAAACAGACAAATTATTTCGCGCTCTCGGTTCTGTTTATGTTCGCGCTAGTTTTTGTCTTCGCATGAAAAAAATATCGGCGAATCCATTGTCACTACGTCGTAATCATTTGATTTCTAGTTAAGCCTTTAAAATTAGTAAGCTTAAGTTGCAATGTTGTTTATGTTCGCGCTAGTTTTTGTCTTCGCGCGAAAAAAAAAATTATTTCGCGCTCTCGGTTCTGTTTATGTTCGCGCTAGTTTTTGTCTTCGCGCGAAAAAAATAGCAGACAAATTATTTTTATCCGCGATTTATTTTAACCATCACTCAGCACTGTCATCTTTTACAGCACACGACTAATTAGAAAAACTCCTCATCCGATGTTCATGGCAGTGTAAGGTGTCAACCCATGGTATAGAGTTACCTATGCAAATTAGCCGAGGGCAAATTCAATTTGCCCTCAGCTAATTTGCATAATCGGTTTTAATCCTTTCAAAGCTCGTCAAATGATTGGTAATTAAATAACACAACCTTGTCACCAGGTTTTCTCGGTCAACGGTTCACTAATCTGTAGG
>OFES01000063.1_pt1 | contig 18322 bp, 8 predicted proteins | sample 1521151 | NCBI WGS metagenome assembly OFES01 (sample SAMN04272335, study PRJEB24112) | coral metagenome | biome: Coral reef; feature: Shallow seawater; material: Coral tissue | host: Coral | place: China: South China Sea | collected 2014
AGCCTGTAATGGGACAGATCAAATCGGACAGTTCAGTGGCCAATAAAGTGAAATGTATCTAAGACCATCTGTATGATTACAGACCGAATAGGACTCCACTCAGTCCTATTATGGTACCATTATTGTGTCAATAACAAAATGCTTGAATCTGATTGTTTCTTAAAAGCCCTTATTCATGGCTTAATTTGGCTGTTGAATTATATCAAAACTGTCCGATTTGACTTGTCTGATTATTAGCAGCCTGTAATAGGACAGGTCAAATCGCACAGTTCTACAGCCAATAACAATTAAGCACCAGATATAACTAATCAATGAAATTTTACTAACGAAGCTGGTACAATTTCGGGTTACATGATGTGATTTTTACTGAAAAGTTGTTATGTTTTATCTTTATAAAGCGGAATGAGAGTTGAGGTGATAAAAAGGGAAGATGACAGTGAAAATGGGGGGAGCAACCATTTCCGTCGTAACGTCGTAACTTGAAAGGCGGAAATGGTTGCTGAAATGGGAGGGGGGGAGGCAAGGTTTGCTGTTTTTTATTAGTTAAATAGTTAAAGGGACACAGTCAGCTTTGCGACTGCGCTGACCTGGACATTAGTTTTTCTCAAGTGGAAAAAAGTTTATCTCAACCTAAAATTAAAGTTCATCTAGAAATCCGCTTCATTTTTTTAGTGTCCTTTTGTTCATCCTATGATATTTTTTTCATCACATCTGGTTAAAAACAGTATTTATCGCATCTCGGGTATACACCAAATAGCTATGGAATGGTATGTAATGCGCATGTATACCAGCTGACTGTGTCCCTTAAAAATGGAATAAGTTAAATTAATTAAGAATTAAAAACGGGAGGTGTTGGGGGGTGGGAGGGGGCAATATTGCTAAGGGGGGCTAACTTTCATAAATTTTGCAAATACACGTTGACATTAGTGTAACTTAAAAAAACACACATTTCGTTGTATTGTTAGTGTCGGATTCTTACTAAGTTGAAAGAGTGTAAATGCTATTGTACATAGAATTGTCAAATAGACGATATTAACTTAAAACTTAGTGACTGGAAATTTTGTGCAGATGTTAAATTTTCCTACAAGGGAGCTCAGTTGTGGAACAGCTTAGCTATAGACCTAAGACAATAGTCTGACCGCTTTGAAATGTAAATTGAGTCGCCACAGTTGAAAGTAATATCTTAATTCAAGTAAATCTTTGGACATTGTGTCCAAAGAAAGCAGATGTTTTTTATTTAAATTGTTCTGATTAAATTTTATTAAAGTTACCTAAGGGTTCATTAACTTGCAGTGACTGGCATAGTGAATGTTACAAACTCGAAGTACAATCTTTTACACTCAAACGCTCCTCTGCAGTACTAAGGGACTGGTTCCACAAAGACCAAAGCGTCAAGACCCAATTCTTGGATCAAATTTCCCGATCAACAAGGAAGCCTTCTGTGTAAAGTTTCCTCACCATGTTACCCTATCAAAGGAAATTCCACATCATTGTCATAACAAGACAGGCAATCAGAGTACACCTGGATATAAAGATTCTGCATGTGTTATGTCCCCATTATTGGTTTAAAAAGCTTGGTGAAAAGACTAGGTTAAACCTGTCGCCCCCCTAACTCGAGCGGATGGACGCCACAGTGGAAAAAGATAGAGATATTACAGGATCTTTCGGTCAATAATTTGCAGCCAGTGTGCATAAATACAAAATTAGTGGGACTTAGATTAAAACCTAGGGTAACACACACTCCCCCTGACCAAGGGTGAATTGATTCCAACCAGGTTAGTGCATTCACTTCACCTGTACACACATGCTATAGATGTGGGGAGAATTTGCTGCAGCATCAAGCCATTTGACTTGCGTGTGACGGGTTGACCAGTGTCAATATATTGACACTGCTAGCTTTGAAATGTGAAATTCTCCAGCCAATAAGTGATTTTACATAGATAGCAAGGCCTCAACGGTCACGCAAAAAGAAACTAGTCGCACTTTGTATAAGTCATAGAGATGCAATCTTCCCCAGCAAGCCTACCCACACCTCCGTCCACGCAGGTTGGTTGGAGAATGTTCGTATATAAAGTGGTCAAACGTTGTGTTCGATAGTGCACACCTGTAAGTCACCAAGGCTGAGTTTATTTCAACCAGGTTAGTGCCTTCATTTCACCTGCACACACGTGCTATAGATGTGGGGAGAATTTGCTACAGTATCAAGCCATTTGACTTGCGTGTGACAGGTTGACCAGTGTCAATAGACACTGCTAGCTATATGCCATGTGGGCAAATATATGAATTATTTCTTAGGCATTTTCTGAAACTGAAATAGAGTGAAATTGCAGACCCTAGCTGACCTGTGAGAGAAGCCTTTGGACTTGCGTGGAACCATGGCTCTCGTCTCTAGTTTATGCTCCGATTAAGCATTGACAGTGCAGATGCGTTCTAGAGAGAGGGAAAAAAAAGAATCTTTTAATCAACCAACTCACTGTATTGCATAACTTAGCAAGAGAAGACAAGAATACATTATATTTGTATTAGGTCATCTTAATATTAACCTTAGTAAAATGGGGAAAGTACAGTGTCTGACCTGGATTTGTGCTCTATTTACAGTTATAGTAATTTAAACACTAATGGCAAGTTCTTTGATCTTTTCTATGACCAAATGGGCTTATAAGAAGCTTTCCAAGAAGGAGGTTAAAATAGCCTCCAAACCTTGGATCACTAGAGAAATCCTTGTTTAAATAAATCATAGAGACAAACTTAAAAGTAAACAACCATCCTTGTCTTCTCATTATCTCTATAACCAATTTAGAAATAGGGGTGTTAAAGATCTGAAAGATAGTAAATATTGATCAGTCAAATTGTGTCGTTTTCCGTCCGGCCGATTGAAAGAAAACTGCCTAAACAGGCCATATTATCTATAAACAATCAGATGTTAACCCAGGAAACTTCCATTGGATGCCCTGGAGTCCACATAGATTAGAATATTAGCTGGGAGAACTAACAAAGGCGACCGAAAAGTCTAATGCATACCTATCTGGTCAGCAGACTTCTGCACAGACACTCATGGCTTCCCTGTGAACAAACAGTCCAACAGTCCAATAGTCCAATAGTACCCTATTTCTGACGAAAATGGCCAATGTCAGCTAAAATTGATACTTTTTTTAATGGCCTTTTGGGGATGCACATTCCTCAACATCTGAACAGTTGTATTGCAAACTTTTCAGTCAGTCACGCAAGTGCAATACTAGACTTGCTTCCATGCAGCAATGAATGAATGAATGAATGAATGAATGAATGAGTGAAGGAAGGAAGGAGGGAAATAAGGAAGGAAGGAATGAATCAATCAATCAATCGATCAATCAATCAATCAATCCTGTTTCTGGACAGTCCAACTGTTTTTAAGTACTGTTACATTAATGAGACCTCAAACAGTTAAAATAAATATCTTTCCCAGTGATCTAAAAAAATGTCAACTCTGAAGGGCAAATTGATCAACCATAAAATAGCAAGTTCCGAGCTGACTTGAAGCTTGGCAGTCAAGCACGTCATACAGTGTCTCTGCATACAATATATATTTGGACGCATAGAACATAAGAGATTAACCCTCGGGAAATTCCAATCAAGTCTCATACACTTCTTTACATTTTTTGGCCTTACAGAACACCCCACCTGCCAGGAAATTCCGATCCCTTCTGTGGGGGAGTACGGATATTTTCTGGAACGGCACATCCATATAGCAATAACTTTATTTTAACTAGCTTTGTTTCAGTGTCCCCAATTAGCTAGTACTAAGATCAGATTTCAGTTCAACACTTTAACAAGAAAAGCACTACAAATTAGCAATCGTACGCTTCCTCGTTCAATTTGAAATTAATTTCAAACTAGTTTGCACTTTTTGAAAAACACACTGGTGCAAATTAATTCCAATTTGAACTTGAAGCAGTATGTTTTGGACTTGACAGAAACTTTCATTCTAAAGCACCTAAAATGACCAATGAATAGCGGACAATCGATGGTCACAGCAGTAAAAATAGAACGGCCGCTCGCAGACAATCTCACAGATTGGTTTACGATCTCACGCAAAAATAAACTAGCGTCAATTTGTACAAGTGATAGAGACACAAGACTTCATGGCAAATTGGTTTCGAATCATAGGGCAAGCTGTCATAGCCTTGTGTAAAGTGGGATCATTAATTTTTTTCAACACATTACTACTGATCAACTAGCAATCCCAAACACCCTTAATAAACATCTTGTGTAATTCTGCAATTTTTCAACGTATTGTAATAGCTATAGTTCTATCCTTCATCTTTCCTTTTTCACCATAACGAAACCGATTTCAAGAAATCAACCTTTAACATGATTAAATGATTGACTGAAAATTTCCAAGTTACACCAGTAACAAATCTATGCTTTGCAGTTCAACTTCCAGAATTTCTAGAGTTGTAACTAGGTTACCCACTTTAGATCATTGACATGCTTTGAAACGTCATGCGTAGTACAATTGTCAACGACTACACATCTGTAATCTATGAAAATAATAACTTTGCAGCCTACGGCAATTGATAAAGTTGCCTCACTGTTATAAAACTATTAATTTCTCTTTATAAAATACTGAATTATAACTGGTAATAACTACATTCAATTTGATGTAACTCCAAAGATCTCTTGCTTGCATGATTTGCTGTGCTAAACTATGCAGTCATTTGGCTTCACAGAAAAAAAAGCCAAGAGCAAAGAAAGATGAACTCGGAACATACTGGGGTTGTGAAATCATGAATTATTCGAAACACCAATACACTGCAATAGATCTTTCCGTATTAAATAGATTTTACGATTTCCTCACCAAGCAATTTCAATATCACTAGAGTTACCATTTGCTGTCTATAAAAACGAAGATTTAGTCTTTAATTTGACAATTTTGATCACGGCAATTTCCTTAGACAAATGCGCATGCCCCGTGCATACTAATGAGCAAATGAATCGCGCGTGCGATTCATTCGGGATTAATGCTTCTCAATAGTTTTCATTGAACTGTTGTGACTTAATCTATTAAACTGTCTGTAGAAGTTAACATGGAAGCAGATTGGATGCGTTGACCTAGCACATTTGTTTGTTTTACGTTTAATTCGTATTGATGTAATGATAGTATTACCAGAGAAAATTCGGACGAGAATTAACAAACGCAACAGAACTAGTAATTTTTAAAATGCTATCGAATACCTTTCTCATCGCGACATCGCACGCAGTCACTTCTCAGCTAATCGACCTCCCACTTCTCTGTGACTCCAGCCATTTCTCCTTGATGGCAGAAAGGAAAATTTAGCGTTTTTAGCAGACTGAAATAATAACCAGCTTTCGTGTCCCTTTAGACTGAGAGCAAAAATGGCTTCGCAAACTTTTATTCAACACCCCGCCATTGTTGTGCCGTGGTGTTGCTCTAGGACCACGTGATATGATGCCATCTATATTTGGACCTCGTCTCCAGGGCTTTTAAAAGGAAACTTGTTTTATCGGAGTTGACTTCAATTGCTTTTGCGGTGACTAAAATGGCGAAAGATTTTGTGAACGGTTTCGATCAAAGCCCATTTTTGGTCGAGGTAAGACTATATTGAATAACAGTGGTTCTTTTAGCAGTAGAGAACACCTTTTTTGCTTATATTAAGTTTACTTTAATTCACGATTAAATTGACCTAATCAACAGTATAAATTTATCCTTTCATTACCAAGCTGGATTAGCACTAGTCTATCCAAGGATTAGACTAAGGTTAAATTTAACCCACCTAGTGGGGTAAAGTAACGTGCTAATCGGATGAAAATGCGGACAAACAAGTCAGAATGGCGCACATTTTGCTTTAGTTTTGGGCCCGGCATGGAATCGTCCGAGTAGTTACCAATCTCCGCAGGAATTTTAACCTTTTTACACGACTTGCGCAAAGTAAGAAGTTTCAACATTTTTGCTCTCAGATATAAAAATCGTTGTTTGCTCTAATGTTACTCAAAGAACTGTAAGGCACGGCATTCGTGGAAAGCAGCTTTTTTATTTAAATATTTTTATTATATTTAAATATTTTTATTATATTAGTATTAGGTATTTTTAAAGCTGACGAATTTTGTACCGTGGATAAATAAAGATTTACTACTACTACTACTTTACTACTAATGTAAAAGAGAAATATCAGTGATGAAATAAATGGTCTTTTGGATTATAACAGCCCAACTTCTAACTCTTCACTGTTTGCTTAAGTCTTTTACCATGCTATGTGAAACTTGAACAATCCAACTTCAACAAATGGCCAAAATGAACGACCGAGTATCCAAGGAGAGACGGGACACTAATAGATTTTCTCGAAATCTACCCTAATGACCACAGCTCAAAATTTCAGGAATAAGAAGTTGGGTCTGATTTAACATTCATGCAAAGTAAACTAAAAATCTGTAGGACACATTTTTCGCAAACTAAGAAAATGTGTAATCAACAATAGATTTTTAAAACATTTTGCCTCTAAACGTTGGCGCTCAACGGATGAGTAGGTTTTCCGCGAGCAATCCTCGATCAAAGAATACCTCAATTTTACAACGTTGGAGGAGAATTCAATTGTGACCCCATGTATCGCGTGAGAGAAAGCAAGAGTAAATTAGAGCTCTTTTAGCGTTTGTTTATAAAGTGTTTTTGTTCTGTGTGTCTATGCCTGATTCAGTGAGCTTCACTCAGCGTTTATCTTGCACAGATTTTTTATCACAACTCTCATTTTAAGTTAAGCATTTTTACTAGTTTTCATAGAAGAAATAAATAATAAATAAATAAAAGACAAGTATTATAAAAATCAGGCTTTCTTTTCCCACAAGTGCGTATCAATTTTGCACGAGCCATCATGATTATCCCTTCCATTTTCTCCCGCCACAGACCGGTTTTACCGGCTTATTTAATCGGAGTTAAACACCATTTGATCCCTCGATTAATTATACAGCTAGTAACAAATCTCATCATGGAAAAACCGCTAACCTTGGGTTATTTTAATCGGGTTTCCAACAACCGGGACCAGGCCTTTATTTGGCAGAGTCTGCATTTTACGGGAAAATACGGGAGAGAGCAGATGCTCTGGAGTTGTGCGCATCTACAGAGTCATTCTGTTCCAATAGAAAATTACAGCTTCAGTTACAACACGTGCTTATCCAATTGTATATTTTTGCAGACTTTCGATGACGGCGCTTCTGTACTGACGCACTGTACAGTACAAAGACTTCAGTCTATCCTGAACCCGGATGAAGCGAAGAACAATCGGCTGATCATAAACACCTACAAGAACGCCGTCCGTTATTTCTGTAATGAAGGCAAAAGTGACGACAAGATCATGCTTGTGGCCTTCGAGAAAGCGTCCAACGATCCATCTGGCTTGATTTTGCTCAAGAAACGGACTTACGAAGCCAGCAAATTGACATCTCTTCCAGGACATGCAGTTCCGAGTGACATGAGAACCACGACCCGGAAACTGATGTGGGAGGTCAGCTATTGTGTTCGAAGAATTGAAAAGCGTTCCTCGTGTTTAGGAGACATCCTTCTTTCATGTGCAATAGAAGAGGTTGCAAAGAGAGCGGTGCATGATTCTCACGGAGCTAGTACCTACATCTGGCTTGTTTTAGCAGGAGGATTCGCCAATGTACCTGCTCTACGTCTGTATCTGGCGCATGGGTTTGAGGTCATTGGCTTTTACGAAGTAGAAAGCGAAGTCTTCATGGCAGTGCGTAACGTTGGTGAAGAAAGCACAAGACGCACTTTAAAGCAAGTGAAAGGCAAATTGGAAAGTACTTTCCTTCTACCTGTCTTGAAGGATGCTACCGCCAGGCAGCCACCGATGGTACCGATGGAATCCTCTGAGGATGTCCAAGACCACCACAGTACAGAGGCCCCTAGAGTGATATGGATGGTGCCCTCTCATGAGGATATCCAAGACAGCCAAAGTATCGAAGCTTCTGGAATGAACTTATTCTCGCAAGAGTCTTCTGTGGCTGCGAGAAAATCAACCGAAGAAGGCGAGTTCCAGGGTACACACAACAGTAGCGAGCTCGATATTGAGATGGAGAGTCCTCAAAAAATCCAGGAAGACCAGTTTCCGCTCTCAGGAGTTTCTGACGAGGCAGCCATCTCCGAACAGTCAACTGCGGCTACAGACAACCCTGTAGAGCCAGAAGATGAAGGAACCGAGGTAAGCATATAAAAGCGGAGAGGTTTTTGGGTGTTACTAAGATAGAAGACTACGCAGTGAAACCTCCATATAAGAAAGTTCTACATTGCTGAAAAAAACCTTTAATGGAGAGTGCTTTTGACCCAATATTCTTGAATACGAGAACTACGAGGTCACGGCGGGCACTAAGAAAGGTTCAAGTTGCGCTGTGCACAATGACGCGCAGGTCACCGCTGACGCTAGTTTTTTCGGAACACATCAGCTCAGCCTGCATAGTGGCAAGCCAGAGAATCGGCGTACTTATGCGACTGAGTAATTTAATTCCCACTAAGGATAAACTCCAGTTATATAAGTCAGCTGTGCTACCATACCTCACCTATTGCCACCTAGTGTGGCATTTTCGTAGAGCTGGCGACGCACGTAAACTTGAACGATTACAGGTAGGGGGCTTGAGGGCCGTTTATAAGGACACGCACGCTAGTTATTTTCAGCTACTAGAGAGAGCTAAGCTGCCAACTCTAGCGAATAGTCGTGCGTTTACAGGACATCTGTATTCTCATGTGTAGTTTTAAACATAGGTTTTGTCCTAATAGTACTTGAAACATTTTTAGTCAGCAACCTGAGACAATCAGATTCTCCCACATAATCATTTATGTAGTTCTAGATTTTTTGTCGTAGTTTTCGTACATTGTTGGAGAATTTTATAGCTTTTCTTTTATATCATTTACAAATGTAATTGTTTGTAGTATTGCTAGTGTTAGTTTAGTTTTCTAATTAGTATGGGTATTATCCTGGGATACAAGGCTTTGGCACATAAATAAAGTTTCTATTCTATTCAATTCTATTCCTCAGACGTTCGCACCTTCTACGGTCAATCTAAATATCCACCATGCATGCAGCAATCATTTGCTTTTTGAGACCTCGGCCCTGGTCAGTTTGTTGACGCTGCGCGCTCGGCGCGTTAGTTCTCTATGGCGGCTCAGAGGTTGGCAAGCAACTCGTAACGTTGAGATAGAATCTCATCTAATTGCGATTCGCCCAAAAGCCCAGATGGTAATTGTAATATTGATATCTTACTTGTAGGTTGAAAGTGTAAGCGAGACTCCAAGCCAGCCAAAAAGAAGGAAAAGGGCAGATGATGGTGCACTGAAACGAGGGGTAGTTAGAATTGTCGGTGGTGAAACTGAAGAAGACCTTGAGCGCTATGTTTCCAACTTGGAGTTCAGGTCTTTCAAAGACACTTTTAACAGCTTGCACGCGCCAAGCGTCTTAAGATGCGTGGAAGACATTCCACAGGACGAAATGATAGGAAACATAGTATCCATGGCTGGGAAATTGAAGGGAGATATTTCTCAATCATTTCTGCAGCAACTACAATTAGCTGGACAGCTAGAGAGCTTGAGCAAAATTCGAGATGAACATGTCTTGAATACTGCAAAGTGGCTCGTTGATACAGGGAGGGTGGAGTTAAAGATGACAGCATTGAGGGAAATCGTTAGGATTCGCTGGATTGTTTATCGCTACCCCGTACTAGGCCAGGTGAAGTTAAGTTGGTCAGAAGCAAAGATTGTGCTTCCTGCTGTCCAAGATCTTTTCGATAAAAGAATTGAGAGAAATGAGGCCCTGCCGGACAACGTAATCAGAGCACAGCAGTCCCGATGTGACGCACCGTATCTACGCATTTCCCTAGATTTCCCAAACACAACTCCCGGAGATGGGGATGGACTGTGTGAACTTAGAGTTCGAGAGCTACATGGCTTGTTTGTTAATGACGAGCTGGTAAATGGTGATCAGGAGATCAGCTTTTTCCGACAGGTCTACTCCGGTTCATTTGATCAGATCGAAGGAGTTCCAACAAATGTGATTGAAAAGCGGAGCAGGCTTTTAGGATTCGACACACAAGAGGCGCCAAGGGACCCCGGAAGAAGGGACTGCGAAGTACCACAACCTCTGTGGCGTCAGGGAAGAGACTTTTTACACCAGGAACTCCATGAACTGAGAGGAGACATCTCAGATGTCGATCGGGCAAGAATCCTCGGTGACTGTTATGGTGTCGACATCTACGACAGGCTATTGCTGGACATTCGTGGCGTCTATAATGCGGAAACGCGACCAGCTGAAGTTCAGCCTGTTCCAACGCTACAAAGGCTTGAGATGGCCAAAAAAGCGTTGCGCACAGGATATGCCTTTCCAACCAATCACTATTTTGTCACGAATGAGTTGTGGCAAGAATTTCAGGAGGCTATCCGACAAAGAAAAGGCGGTTTCTCCAGAGAGGAGTTTGTTCACCCCTCTGTTTGCAGGAGGGAACGATACAGGATGGAAGTTGCTGCAAATGTCAGGAGACGACTGAGGTATGCTGAATAATTAGCTTCCATCACTGATTGTTGCTATCAGTGAACATAAGAGCAACGAGTCTGCCTGGAGATACTATGAAGATTTGGTAAGGACGAGGGGACGGCGGTATTAAAGGGACACTGTCACGATATATTTGCTGAGAACTGTTATAAATTCACCAATTGGTCCCTACATTCTAAACGATTAAAGGCAATTTCGTGAAGAACATCGACACTGCAGCATTATTTTTGCAAAACTTCAACGATTTTCGAGCCAAACTTGAACTTGTTTAAACCTGACAGCCCGACTCTTTTTTTAAAAATCCATATTGCAGTTCGTTTCCATCCTCGCTATCGTTAGTTTTTCTCACTTCCTAGTGGGTTTTAATCATCTCTACAAAATAAAACTATTATTGTTCAGCTTCCAGTGAATTCTGACACGACCAATTGAATTTTCCGTCAATCGAGATCTTGACCCTCCCCTCATCACCCTCAGTGTCCCTTTAATAGTAACTTGCCCTCTCGTGAAACCTGGTATAGGTTTGACATATGAAAGAGCGGTGAAGCTCTGTGACATAAATGCATTATCCTTGCCTGGAGATCTTCATAGCATTTGGCACCAAGGTCGAGTGGTCAACAGAAAGCTTTGGAGTCTAGATATAACAAATATGTATATTTTTACCCACGATTGTTTTGAATATAAAGATATAGTCTCTCTTTACGATTGAATTGACGGGATAATCCTACTAAATTTCCTTTATACGTTTTCTAATTTTATTATTTTCCTTATACACCCATTCTCAACTAACAAGGGCTATCGATGTCACAAAGTTTAAGTACAAATAGGTATATGACACATGTTACATAAAAAAAAATACATAAAGTAATAGTATTTAAGAAATAGAAAGCATGTACCGTGTTTCTATCGAGTTATATAAACACGAGTGGAAGTTTGGGAGAACGAGAAATGCTGTGGGAACACCAACCGCAGGGGAGTGTTTCCACAGCTTTTTCCAGTTCTCCCAAACTTTCACGAGTGTTTATATAACTCGATAGAAACACGGAAGTACATGTTTTCTATTTCTTTTCGAAAACACCGCGACGAGAAAAAGGAAAACAACTTGTTAACTTTGATTATCAAAATGTAAATTCTCTTTGTTCGCGCCATCACTACGTCAACAGCGCGCGCTAGTTCTGTGACTCCATCGAGTTATACAAACACGATTATTAACCAACCAGCGCGCGTGCTTTCTTAGGACTGTTTTCTAATTAATAATAATCTTTAAAAGATTCATCTTGTATTGCTTATAGAAACGGTTATAAGAGAGTTGTTTTCAATTCTAAGGGGATAAATTCCCAGATTTTTGATGTTACGAAAGAAAACGTAGTAGCACCATAATTGTTACCTAAACTTGGTCTATAGATATTAAAATTAGTCGCAAATCTGATATTATAGCTATGGACCTCAGAAGGTAGTCCAAAAAATATTGCTGGGATGTCTCTGGGGTTATTATTGATTTTATGTATAAAAAGATTTAATTTAAATTTGTAAATGTTTTCGAATGTGAGGATTTGAAAAAGATTGAAATACGACATAGTATTATTCCTGCTATGAGCAAAGAATATCCTACCTACACATCTATTAAGTTTTGTTTTAATCTTCGGTAACTTAGTTTTACAGGCACTGCCCCAGCTTGTACTACCATAAGGTAGATATGGATAAATAAATGAATAATTTAGCTGTTTTAACGTATGAACATTACATAATATCGTAATTTATTAGGTATTCCTACATTTTTTCATCAACCTATTGTTGATATGCTGGATTTGGGGTCCCCAAAGTAGACTCAGAGAAATTTTATCGAATTATAGCTTTTCAGGTTAGCCTCATGTTATCTCATGTTGGGGAAATAGACCCAAACAATAGTAAGACAGCTGCTACACTTCTGAAATAGACTATCACGCCGCAGAAAATGTATTTTCAATCGTCCTTTAAACTACCTAACTCTTTAGATTTTTTACATATTGCACATCAGTTCATATTGAATGTATTTTCCGTTATCGGTAACGTAATTGACTTTACAAGTGAATATATTTGAACCGCAGAGGATGATATGAAGATATGATTGATCATCGAAGTTATGTCTACAACTTGAAAAGTTGCAAAATTAAAGCCTGGATGGGGTTCGAACCGATGACCTCTGCGATACCAATGCAGTGCTACAGTACCAACTGAGCTATAAAACCAAGTTGGAGCCGGGCACTTTGTGAGTTCGTAATATACCCGTACTGAGAAGGTTAAGAATACAAGTGAACATGTGAAAGTTAATATATTTGATCTGCGGAGAAAGATATGAAGATATGATTGATAATTGCAGTTATGCCCTCAACTTAAGCAACGCTTCAAAAAAGATCAAGCTTAAGCGGGCTTCGTCCCACAGCTGCACAAACGTTACATTGATGACGTTGTTGAATGCGCGCAGTGCGCTCGCTACGATTTGGAGCAGTACATCGATTATGTCTCTAATTTCCACCCAGCTCTCCAGTTCACATCTACCATCAGCGAACTGGAATTGCCGTTTCTCGATATCAAATTGAGTATTAACGGTGACAAGATACAGACATCGATGCACTTCAAGGAAACTGATACGCATAACTATCTCCGTTACTGGTCACTCCATCCTGATCACTGCAAGGCGGCGATTCCATACAGTCAGTTTCTTCGACTCCGCAGGATCTGCTCTGACGTTGCTGATTTTACGAACCGAGCCGTAGAGATGAAGGAATACTTCCTGGCGCGTGGTTACCCTGATGAACTTGTCAACAATCATCTCAGAAAAGTTCCCAACACGCGCTCCTCGCTTCTCAAATCAACACCAGCACACCAAGATGACAGCACTAATACGAAAGTCCCGTTGGTATTAATGTATAATGCCATCAACGTCGGCATCAGAAGGATCTTGCTTGAGAATTTCAACATCTTATCCTCCGATCCCAAGGCACACAAGATTTTCCCCGAACCCCCGCTAGTATCTTATCGGCGCGAGCGAAACCTCGGTAATATCCTTGTACACTCCGCTGATGCCTCGCCGTCTCTCACTGATGCCGGTTCATTGTCCTGCCGACGGCCTCGGTGCCAGGCATGCAAGCACATTACTCCTCAGACTTTTCTACAAGGGCCGAAGAGCGCACATAACATCCGTGACCACTTCACCTGTCAGTCTGAGAATGTTGTGTATTGCATTTCCTGTCGTCGCTGCAATTGCCTGTACATCGGGGAGACCGGAGGGCGACTACGGGAACGTTTCAGCGAACACCTCCGCAGTATTCGAAACCGATCGCGCGGGTTTCCCGTAGCTGAACATTTCAACTCCGCCTCCCAGTCTCTGGATGACATCATGGTCTGTGGCTTAAAACAGTGCTCTAGCAGCAACATCAGCCGTAAGCAGCATGAAATGAGGCTAATCTTCAAGTTGGGCACGCTTCGACCCAACGGACTGAACATTAAGTTCAATTTCTTGTGACTGTGGCTCTAGCGTGTAGTACACTTACGCGCGCTAAAACAGTGGTTTTCTTATTTGTTTCATGCGCGTGCTTTCCGTACGTGCGTATGCATACAACTTTTTGTATTGCGTGGCAAAATCCACTTACTGAAGAAGGGCCAAGCCCAAAACGTTTGGGTTATTTGACCAAAATTTGACACCTTTCTAAGCATTTGAGCCTCCTAATGGAACCCATGACCCTGCGATACCGGTGCAGTGCTTTTCCAGCTGAGCTATCAAGCCTTGTGGAAGAGTATGAGAAGAGTATGGTTCAGCAGAAGCATGCCTTGAAAGAAAATACAAAGAGATCAGGGGAGTTCCGAATGCGATCAAACTTCATCCTGCGGTTGGCAATTCAGCGGAAAACGTACTGCAACTTAAAAGTTTTGAAACTGAAAACAATGTACTAAAACCTGACTGAAAACACTAATTGTGTTACTTTTGTTGGATGGAACTGAAAAGCGTGGCAGTTTGATTGATGAATGCTTTTTATATTGAATGTCAATCGTTATGAGGGGTTGTAAATTTCATTACCAACGTGAAAAATGACATATTCATGTAACAAAATTAAGTACACGTTGCAAATAACTGTAGAAACCCGAGCACATTGCATTGACACTCTTTTAAAAGTCAGTCAATTTTTCAATTTAATTGTGTTGTTCTTATTACCAAGAGGTATGTAGTTCATATTTGCGTTCATGAGAATTAAAGCTCACAATCCATGAGTAAAGCTAAACCTGTGATTTTCTACCGTTACATTCATTCGCAAATTACTTTATCAAGTTTCAGGCTATTCTGCTTATTCTTTCGGCTAACATACTGTTTGAAAAGTTTGTAGAAAATTTGTTTATTTTGTAGCATTTATTGTTAGATGAGTGCGGACTTAATAAAGCGTATTATTCTTATTCTTATTTTATTTTTTGGACTTTACAAACTGTGAATTGTCCTAGTTAGCTGAGAATGGGTATATGATCAAGAGTTTCAATGAAAGGGAAAAAAAAGCGAAAACCGTTTAATAGACTTATACAGTTTTGTTATTCTGGATTAAGCGTGTCTCGACCAACTGCTTTTTAACTCTGCCTTAGATGTCCCAAAACTGTCATCTAAGCCCGTCCCAAGCCGGGAATACAAAGAGGAGGGTTGCACTTGGAGAAGTCTCTCCATTGCATAAAAAAGCAACGAGGAAACAGAGATTTAGTCCAAAAAATCGCGCGCTGTGTTCATTTATTAATCTAGGTAAAACACATTGTGCGGTAAGTGGCTAAGTTGCTTGTGCTAAGCATCGTATATTTTCCTCCTAAAAGAAATAAATTTTCCCTAGTAGACACTTTTATTCTTTGGACATTCAAACGTGATTAAAAATAATAAAAACGGCGATTATAAACTCAGAGATAACGCATGCCAAGAAACAATGCGAAATAGTTAGAGATTATTAAGGTCGTTCACTAACAAGACGCCCTTGAATTTTCATCCAATAAAGACAATAAAGTTGCTTCAATTTTTCACGGAAAACACTGAAACAGTGACAGAAATTGTCACTTGTATATCATTAACAAGTAGCCAAATTTTTTTCTCGTGCAATTTGGAATAAATAGGCACTCGTAAATTTTACAAAGACTAGAAATTGCAATCGCCCTACGGGCTTGTGCAATTATATTTTTAGTAATCTTTGAAAAATTTACTCCTGCTTATTTATTTATTCCAAATTGAACTCGAAATTATTTCATTATCTATACAAATTGCACTCCACCCAGTTCAATTACCATAATTTATTGACTACATCACTCATGTTTCAAGAAATAAAACAGCATGCAAACGAGGTAGACCTTCTCCGCCTGGGTAACGCCAAATAAAACTGGCGTGATATTTGTAACCAGTCTCTCTTGTCATCGTTACGTTGAAGGTAAGTTACCTATGTGAATGTCGTTCTTTAACTCAGTAAAATTTATAGTAAACAAAGTGGACTTAGTTCAGAAGCACTTATTAGCAAACCGAGGCGATTCACTGATAATTGAAATCTTTAATGTAAAGCTGGAACAAGAGGTTTTGGTCAAAATCCCAACCCACCGTAGGCTCCAAAAGTGGTTCAAGTCAAATAACTCCAACGCTTGATTTCCTGACGATAAGCGAGACTCATTTATAAAAAATCAACTCAATCCCCACATAAAAGATGTTCCAATGAGTAATATTGAAAGTGAGAACTAGTGTTTTTGCTAAATAACAAGTACTTACCTCTAAAACAACAGTGTTTTAGGCGCGTTCCTTGGAAATTCCAAGATGGCCGGCATTCGTAGGAGCACATGCGATGATGCTGCCTAGGATCCATTTCTCCGCGCCAAAAAGCAATCATCCCTAAGTAAAGTAAGATGAGAACATGTAAGCGATTTAGATTGATGTATTTTCCACAGAATACAGATAACGATAAATAACAAAACAGTTGTAATGTTTCAGATTTGTGCGTATTTTATTGAATCTTGCGGGATGGCCAGTAACAGCGAAAAAGGTAACACTTTTTCATATTTGTCTTGTTGTTTGCTATAGCCACACCAACAACGGATATTTTTCATTTCTGCGTTTCCTTCTTTTTTAAAGAGCCAAAAAGAAAATCAAAGCAATCAAAAAAGCAATCATCCCTTTTTAAAGTAAGATGAGAGTATGTAATCGATTTCGATTGATGTATTTTCCACAGAATACAGATAACGATAAATAACAAGACAGTTGTAACGTTTCTGATTTGTGCGTATTTTTAATAATTATTTTATAAAGGCAATAGACCACTTTTTCCGTGTTTACAGAGCTTCAACATAACACTCACTGAGAAGGTTACGAAAATTCTCTATAGGTATGAAACCTCGTCTACGTCTTGGGTTTGCATAACTTTCGAGAATTCTCCTAAAAGTCTGAGTGGTAAGATGAGGCTCTGTAAACACATAGAGACATAGCCTTATTAGGGGAAACTAAAAAAAAATAGGTTGTGTGTGTGAATCGAACATTAGTACGAAAAAGTCTTTATAGTAAAAGTTTTAATTCATTGCAATTTATTTTTTTCAGAGGAAATTGGTCGTGAGACCCGAAATGAAGGTAAGATCTTAAAAAGACCGGCTAGATAATGACGTTTTACGGAGCTCGGCAGCGGAAATTCCCTGATAAGGCCACGGCATAAATTGACTGCGTGAAAAAGAATTCGACGCTGCAAAGGAACTGAATTGCTTTTCGAAGCGCGGCCTTTGCCTTTTGCGTGTTATCTGCCCCGAACCTAGAAGCATTTCCCTGAGACGCAGTAAATCGCCCTCGCTTAATAACCAGAAAGGGCCAATTTCTTAATAGTTAAAGTTTTAATTCATTGCAATTTATTTTTTTCAGGCGATGTTGGTCGTGAGACCGAAAATGAAGGTAACATCTTAAAAAGACCAGCCAGATAATGATGTTTTACGGACAAAAGCCTTTTATGAGTGAAAGTTTGAAAACTGCAGGATGATGTCCAGGCGTAATACATGTCAAAATAACTTCTCTTTTTTCCTTTTCTACAACCCCTATAAACGAGGGAAAAGAAAAAGAAGGTGCGATAATCTCTATTATCCGGCACTATTTTACATTATTATCCGGACTTTTGTTTTTAGGCCCTGTTTATACCAGCTTATAACGTGGACATAAAAGATTCTCCGTCTTAATATGAACATGAACGTCCGCGCAGTTTGGCTCCGTTACAGAAACCGCTGCGAATTCAGCGTTGTATTTGTGAGCAAAGTCTTAATAGTAAAAGTTATAATTCATTGTACAAATTTTTTTTCTGAGGATGAAAGTGGGGACACCAATAATGAAGGTAACATCTTAAAAAAACCTGCCAAAGCATGTAGTTTTACGGTCAAAAGCTTTTTATGAGTGAAAGTTTGTAAACTGCAGGATGATGTCCAGGCTTAAAACATGTCAAAATAACTTCTCTTTTTTCCTTTTTACAGCCCCTATGAACGAGGAAGACAAAGAAGGTGCGATTATCTCTATTATCTGGCACTGTTTTATTTTTATTCATTAAAGGATGATGTCCAGGCGTAATACATGTCAAAATGACTTCTCTTTTTTCCTTTTTGCAGCCCCTATGAACGAGGAAGGCAAAGAAGGTGCGATTATCTCTATTATCTGGCACTATTTTATTTTTATTCATTAAAGGATGATGTCCAGGCGTAATACATGTCAAAATGACTTCTCTTTTTTCCTTTTTGCAGCCCCTATGAACGAGGAAGGCAAAGAAGGTGCGATTATCTCTATT
>OFES01000064.1_pt1 | contig 17219 bp, 18 predicted proteins | sample 1521151 | NCBI WGS metagenome assembly OFES01 (sample SAMN04272335, study PRJEB24112) | coral metagenome | biome: Coral reef; feature: Shallow seawater; material: Coral tissue | host: Coral | place: China: South China Sea | collected 2014
ATGATGTCAGCCGTAACATTTTGTAATCAAAGAAGGAAATTGCGTTTTGTACCTGCCTCCGGTTGTACTTGTTTAGAATCGGATTGTATCCATGGGGACAGGTAAAAACAAGATTCCTTTACCCTGGCAAGCATGGACAAGTCATGACAGGTTTAATCATGCACAAATTTTTAATGAAAGTCAAAAATCAGTATATTTACATGGCGTAGTCTTCTTTGGAATTCGCTGACAAAGTTAAAACATACAAAATGGAAAGTTTGAATAAGAACAAAACAAGTCCGTATATTTACATGACATAGGTTTGAATCCATAACCAAAATGCGTGACACTCAGTCATCGGACAATGATGAATGTTATCATTTAAGTGAAAACCACAACTTGGCAACGGTTCTACAATCGTTTGCTTTAACTGTTCGTATTTGGGGCAACCCCAAGTTTCTAAATTAAAGTTCGGAATGTCCAGCTTATCTAGTAAGTCCTTTTCCACGTGACCTCCCTTGTAGGCTACCACAGTTCTTCCTTTAATCTTGAACTGGTTGTATAATCTCAGTAACACATTATCTACTTGATCTTGGGCATAAGCTCTCTCTCGGTAAAGGGGTTGATAAGTGAGTCCGTGTATTTTATGTTTTGAAAAGTTCACTGTCTTCTTATCCTTGTGTGACAAGTCGTTGAGTGTTGCTGATTGGAAGAAGGCATAGCGGCCAAAGTGATCATTCCAGGAATAATAACCCATTTCTCGCACTTGAAAATTCTTTTGCATAAAGAATCCCTCTAAGTCTATGACAAGACATAAGTTGTCCTTGACAGAAGCCATAGTTTTAACTTGTCTAGGCATAGTTCATGGACTTAATGTTCTTTCTGGCTTTGTTCACTGGCTTTTTTGTTGATTTTGGCAATGAGACGCGTTTACGATCAAATCTAACCTGTACCAACAGGTTTGACAGAACTGGTTAGGTTGCATAGTGATTTCGAAAATTTTTTCTTGTTCATCTTCAATAGTAATTTCATCGATCCAGTCTTGATCCTCAGGGGCCATGAAATCCAAGATATCTAGCAGATTGTGCCAGAGCCAGTATGCGATTGGTCGGTTTTCATCCTGAGTAACTAGCAAATAATTTAGGCACGTCGTCAACTTTTGATTGTCTTGGAGGACAGTACGTTCTTTTCTTTGAATTTCATCATATAACAAGAAGGCCAGACAACTCCAGTAGGCCTACTTTACCGTGTCATCACAGTTGTTGCAATGTTCGTTCAGGATGTTTGAAACCATCATGTAGAGTATATGATGATGATTAATGAATACACACTCGGGGTTTCCTTGTTGTATATATTCCTTGAAGTAGAAACCGGTTTTTCTAGTTTAGTAAGGTTCCCATTGTTTATTGCTTCGTAGTCTTGTCACCAAGGGTGTTCTTGGCTTGTAACGACGTTTTCCAGTTTTACGCTTGGAATCTGGGGGCGTTTCCATCATTATTGCATGTGCTGAGTCCTCAGGCAAAATGGGAGAAGGTGTTTCACTTCTAACGGGAATTTTTGACTGTTTAGTCGTTACTGGCGTCGTAGGTAATTTTCTCGGTGTAACTCTTTTTGTAGACTTAACGTAAGATGTCGTGGAAAGATTATTAACGTCGGGAGTTCTCTCTGTGGGAGGCGCTGGCTCTGACTTGGGTAATACCACAGCTGGTTTTACGGTTACTTCACTTTTCATTTGTTTTGTTAACCCTTGGTACCTTTGCAGAAGATGATCCAGCAATAAGACTTTTTGATCTTCTGGGAAGGAGGAGTCCATGATTTGCTTCATGTCTTGATCTAAACGTGTCAAAGTCGTGAGTTGAGCGGGAGCCGTCAAGCGATGTTCTGTTTCGATACTTTGCATTAAATGTTCAGGTATCATCACCATCTTTTGTGCGTGCTTCATTTGAAAACCTTTCCTAATAAATCGATGGCAAGGGGAGCGATTAAAGAGGCGAGAGCCGGTAAAAATCCTCCCGTTTGATTGAGCACTTGCTTTTTCTTCTCAAGACTTGGTTTTTTGCGTGTTAGATAGAGGAGCTTTGACTTGTGTGGCTTCAACCGTTTAAATGATGGAGTAGGTATCAACATGTTCCCTTTAAGAAGATTTAGAGCGATCTCGCCAATGGCTTCCATTTGTCCCTTGTTAGCATGCGCTATCATGTCTTTTCGTTGTTTTCCAGTGCTTTTAAAACAGGTGCAAAGGAAAGGTAAATGCTGATTGACTTTTGAATGTTTGGGAATTTTTAGACGCCTCTTTGATACCCCTTTCAATTCAGTAGAAGTACCAGAACGCAAGACCATATTACCACCACGTTGATTTTTTCTGGGACGTTTCGTTGTACGGTGTGACTTGTGTGAAGTCATGATGTTAAGTGAAATCAACTGGTAGTGGTTCATCTGTTTTATGGGTTTTCTTGTCCACGTAAATCACAGGATAAGAATGCGATCCAGATAATATATTGGTTCGTAGTCGTTGAATGTTTGGTGTACGAGGATGTAAATCCATAACGAGGTACCCAAAGGGTTTTGACGTAGCATCTTGAAAGCTTTCCCATACGTAAGGAACTCTTCCTGCAAATGCTTGCTGCGCCAATGTCCGAAATCCTAGGGTATCGCGTGGGTTGTTAAATGTGATGACGTAATGCGCATTCAAAGAGATACTTCGAGAAAACTTTCCCGGTGGAAAGAGGTTTTGGGTCAAATAGATGCAAGTCACATCGCAGTGGTGTGACACTTTTGTGAACAGATCAAGAATACGCTCGTCATCGCTACAGTTCCGCATTAAGTCATCGAGTATTAGTATTCCCGGGCGACAACTGGGAGGAAATAGAGCGGGAATATCTTCAGGAATACCCTCTACAAATGTCACCCGTGGTGCCATATCCTTAAAGCATTCTTGCCATTGTCCATAGCAATACACGATTTTACGAATGGGTCGTTCAAATAAAGAATCTGCTTGTTGAAGTAACTGTCTTGTAAACGTTGTCTTTCCACACTGACTTGGGCCAGCTATTATAATACTGCTTGGGCATTTGAATTGACTCATGTTGTCGCAACAGAATGCAGGCTGGTTATGAAAGGTTTTAAAGGCAAACACTCTTTAAATACCTATCAATGACGCACAAACATTTTCTAACTTTAATGTTACTTTATTGATTGCTTGCGCCAACATTGAAAAGATTTACAAACTTGTTCTTCTCTTTGAAAACGAGTGCTAACACTGGTAATAGATTGAACATAACTGTGTATAAATTGTGCGACTTGTGCATCGTTCCACTGTGAGTCATATCGCTTAAACTTAGCTTGAATAGTGTTCAGATCTACATTTCGTGCTCGATGAAGCAAGTAAAATAAGCAATAGTCTCCGCATACATCCGACGTTAGACCTTGTAGTGGTTTGTCGTTGAAGTACGTAGATTCTCGAAGTACGTATTCATCCATGTCATAGGTCTCAGGAGGAAATCCGTAGCTATCAAAGAATTCACTTTCGTCAGGCGTGACAAAATACATTGCAGTCCAATGCGTTCCGGGTTGATCGTGAGGGTCCGTATTTGCAATCAGAGCTGAAGGATACTCGTTTACGATTGGCAACTTGTCACTGGGAAATACACCTCTCATGACGGATGCTAGGATAGGATCATGTAATGAAACTTGCCATAATTCTTGAGTCGTATGCATCTTCAAGCGCCTTGAGACAAATCGTACACCACCCTCCTGTTACGGTCAATCTCCAAATGATTTTGGAACTCCGCGTAAACAATTAAATTGAGAACTGTTGGTGTAGGGTTGCCAAATTTAAGATACAGGTTGACGTTGCCACTACGATGAGGAATCAAGTGGTCCGGATGGCCACTCCCTGCTGGTGTCGTGTCCAGGCGAATCAACCCGTATCCACCTTCCCAATCTTCCCTATCAATGTCTATACCGTGACCACAGTTCATATCCCCACTACCTGAGAAGAGGGTGTTGAATCCATCAATTTTCTTACCACCGGTCAAGTCGATGACCGAGTAAGGGATTTCTTCACCATTGACGGTTACTCGTACAGCATTTAGATCAAACAGCTGGAAGTTGAAAGGATTTCTTGTCAGACTGCCATTGTAAGCATCGTTTCGCACCATTCCAAATATGATGCATTGAGGAATAAGGCCATTGAATAGATCCGTCTCTGTATGGTTCAGGACGCCGCTAGGGATGATCCTGGCGTGCGTAGGGGTTCTTGTTAGGGTGTAAATTGCAGGCAGCGCTTTTTGTCCCGCGCGACCTTGCATAATACTAACATGTTCCAGTTTAGTGCTGTCTGCCACTCGTACCGTGCGGACTCTGAGAGTACTCGACATTATTTTTATCTTGCAATCGTTGGCTTCTTCTCCAGACATCAAAACAAACTCGTTACTGTTTAGATCAACCTTGATCTTGATTTCTATGTTGTCCAACAACAGCTTATTAGTGTTAAACAAATCGCAGAGGGGTACACCAACCAATCCTACTTCAACACTTCCGTCAGTAAAGGAACCTCTCTTCATGAGTCCCCAGTTATTTTCGGAAGTATTGTCCACTTCATCCATGTGTCCTGCAGTGTCTTTGTAGTACAGTGCTTTGGTCAAATAAGATTTCTTGGCCTGTTCAGTAAAATTAAGCAAGGTCTTGATGTATGCATTGTAGGCCTGAGTGTCGGATTGCTCCGTGACGAGAGTTTCATTCAACTTGATGGTGAACTGCTTGATTAGAGAATGAAGGGCATTGTTAATTAAAGTATACTTCTTTCCAGGTGCAATGTCTCCTCCATTTTTTCTGGTGATCTTTATCACTAGTCTCAACTCCGTCTTGTTGATGTCGATGTAATCTGATAGAGGCTTGATGACAAATTCAATAGGGTTGGTTCCGCTTTGAACAGGTTCATAATCAACCCATTTACTTTTCACAATAGAAACATCAGTGACAGGTACTTGGAACAACTGTAAGCTCGAGTTTTCACCGGGAACAGAAAGCGGATGTGCTGAAGCCATATTCAGTCAAAAATCGTTCTGAACTTTGCGGTTGATGTTCTCCGTTTCTTGGTCTGACGTGAACTGACTGGAACAGCTTTCCGCTTGCGTTTAAGTACTTTTCTCCCACGACCTTGTTGCGTAATGTCCTTAAGGGCACCTGTCAGGAAACTTTTACCCGCAGCCTTTGCTCTCGATTTGGCAGCTTTTCTTACAGGTTGACCATTGAGAACGTCTTGAGCAATTTGCATTCCCGTGTCCAATCCGGTATTGAGCATTCGTTTTCCCACTTTCTTGACTGTTGTTTTGAGAAAGGGCGTAGCTGTGCGAAAGAGCGAACGAAACATTCCACCCAACCCATTGCCTCCTTGACCGTAAGGATGTGTTCCTCCAAATATACTAATGTCTCCTTTACCTCGTTGGGAAAACGGTATCACTTGCCGATGGTATGGGTAAAACTGATGATTCATCGGTAGAATCATTTTATAGAATTGCACGACGTCTGAAATGTAATGTTACTCGTACAACACCAGACGCAAATGAAATCAAATGACCAGTGTCACCTCTTATATTGATCTCCAGTGCAGAAAAGATCGAGGTACGGAGACGATGATAGGTAGGTATTTTGATCTCTTCTGCGATCATGTCACCAGGTTGACCTCGTGGTACTATCGTTCTCAGTAAGTTGGCTTGTACGTCCCCCACCACTAAGGACTCGATGAGATCGGAATAGATGTACATGGACTGGAACGAATGACGACTCAGTATACCCCACACCAATTCATCATTTCGTCTCATGGTGATGGTAGTTGCTTTCAGGGTCACGCTCTGATCCTCATTCAGCTCTACAGAAGTAGGACCAGTGATCAGATAAAGGGCCGGTACACGATCTTCATGGTTCAGGTACCCTAACGCTCTAGCTAGATTCTTGGGTAATTTTACTTGAAATCCTGGAGGTAGAGTAAACTCATAGTAATGTCCAGCTTTTGGATTGATGTAAAAACATTCGTGTCCTCCTATTTGGTGGATCGTTTTCCTACTTTTACGATGAATGTCCAGAAACGCACTGTGAAGTCCTGTCACCATACCCTTGACTAAATCCTCGAGTCTTTGGTAAGTCCCACTTGGGAGATAAATCGGTAACTTCCACGATGAATCACCGTGATAGCTTAGTAGGTAAGACACTTGATTCCGTTGAACATTTTGCCATGTATGCGGGTAGACAATGTGTGTCATCGCGACTTCCCAGTCCTCACTCAAATGCAGTTGATTGGGAAGCTGCATTTTAAAACTGGCAGCTTTATTTTCGGGATGCTGTTCAGTACTCGCATCACTGGTTACCACAATATGAAAACTATTGCTCATCTTACACGTCGTCTAAAGTGCAGTGTAACGTTTACGGTTCCACCTTGAAATGAAAGTAACTGTCCACAACCGCTTGTTAAGTAGATGTCAATAGTCTGGAATGTTTTGGCTCTTAATGGAAAGTAATGAACCCGTCCTGGTTCTTCCATCAACGTCTCTCGGAACAGACCGTGCGGCACCATTTCGTGTAACAGTTGCAAACGTTTTTCACCCACTTGACGTGGCTCTATCAGACTAGTTAGCACTTGCACTACTTTATGTCTGCAGTGACAGAGCGAAACTCCCGAGGGTATAAGGAAAGTGCCAGAAAAGGTGACCGATGATCGACGAGGCAGTACACACCATTGATACTCTGAGCCAGGCATAGTTCTCACGGAGGAATGAATTTTTAACTCACACAGGGCACTTTGTCGTATTTTATTCTCACTGGTTATCCATCCTAGACCTTGAGCGACTGGTGTTGCGACCATGACCCAAACATTGTGTGTTGTGATAGTAACGTTCCATTCGTCATCCACACTAACTTTAAAGTACTGGGGATTCATACTCCTCAGCATTCCTTCTACAATGTCCAAGGCTGTTTGATATCTTCCTACAGGTAAGGTCACTGGGTATACTTTTTGGGTACCAAATTTTCTGAAGAGAAGATGTGGATGATCACATTCCTGAGGCACTTCAAACCAGGAAAACGGATAAATTACATGATGAAGTCCAACCTCCCAATCTTCTTCATCTTTTAAATGGATCTGTCGAGGTAACGCTACGCGGTAAAATGATTCATTATTGGTTGGGAACAAATTGCTGTTGGCATTACTTGGTAGTGTTACGTAAAAGTCATCATCTTGAATCATGGTCGTTGAAGGGAAACCAATTGACTCGCAGGCAACCAGCTATCGTATGATTTGGGCCACCCCTTCCAATGCACTAACACTTCTTTCTTTCTTCCTTTTCCTCTCCTTTTCAGAATTTTCTCAATGCGGAACAGATGATTGGATTTCTCGACTACTCTCTGTAACTCGGTTTCATAAAATGTTCCTTGAATCAAGTCACCGTTTGCCTCCTTCAAGCGATACACGGGTGGATTTCGTGGTAGCCTCTGTGCAATTGTAAAGGTTTCTTCGGTCCAAGACGGTAGGTATCCTTTCTCAAAGACTTTCTTGTACTTACTGATCTTGACTTGATCACCCACGTTGAATTTATACTTTTTGGATGGAGTCTGCTTGCTATACAAGGTTCTCCATGCGTCTTGAGCATTAAAAACAGTCACATCGGCGGGTTTCATTTTTATGCTCCGATGTACACTCCGATTGTAGTTATCATTGACCAAACTATCGAGCTTGTCTAAGTAATGGTAGGAACTGCTGGTGGTAAACATCCTCCACATTAGCTGCTTTAAAGTTCGGTTAAATCTCTCTACGATTTGGGCTTTTGTCTCGTTGTACGTTACAAAATGACGGATACCATGCTTCTTGAGAAATGTTTGGAATGTTTTATTTTTGAACTCAGTGCCTGCATCAGATTGTAACACTTCAGGTTTCCGTCCTTGTTTAAATATTTTTGTAAAGGCGGCAACCAATGTAGATCCTGTTTTTGTTTTTATGGCCACTGCCCATGCATGCTTGGATAGAACATCTATACATGTGAGTATGTACTTATGCCCACGATTCCATCGGCTCAGACTTGTTAAATCGCAAAGATCACACTGCCATTGTTCGTCTAGACCGTTGACAAACACTTTGTTGCGAGGAAACTTTTTGCGGGCTGGTTTATGAAGGGTGTAGCCAGGTTGTTCCTGTAACCAGTGAATTACTTCTGATCGTTTTAGTCCATAGTGACGCGCTGCTCGATACAGCTTTTCTACACCACCCAAAGCCGAAGGACGGTCCCGTTCATAGTACAGTTTCTCTAAAAGTTGATAGATTTTCTTCTGAAGATTCTTCTTGTTCACGGTCTTGTTGTTCTTCTTCTTCGTCAGAGGCATCGCTGTAATCGATGTGCACTTGACTATCGCAACAGACAACTAAACAACACATCCTCTGACACATTTCTTTAAACGATAAGTTAGGAACAGGCGTCTGACACAACCGACTTGTGAAGTTGCCCATGGTTGTAGTGTAAATGATGACAAGATGTTTTTCACCACAAATTTATAACTTGTCCAAGCATCCACCGGGTAGAAGGATAATGGTCTGGATAAGTGGCATACAATACTTTGTGAAGTTCATATTGTTCACTAAGAGTCACGTTACAGTGTTCCATATAGGCATAAAAGCATAATAAACGTCCCCAATTCATCGGCTCCAATTCTCTCAGAAGTTCCGACCACGGTTTAGACCACTTTTCAGGTAAACTGCTACTTGATACAAGCGTTTTGGCGCACTCACGTACCAAGTAAAAATGCAATGTATTCATATTGGCTGCAAGGTTGCAATGGTAAAGTTGTTGACCTTCAATCTGCTCTTATAGTCATCCCTAACTTCTTTCTCTTTCAAATCATTTAGCGATATCCATAGGGAAATGTGCCAAATCCGTGCACTACCCTCTTGTCATACACCAACTTGTACTTCTTTTTTAACGCTACAGTATGAATGGTTTTTGTTTTGGCATCCCGTTTGATGAAGTGAGGGTTCTCAAGGAAGATAGGTTCTCCATTGGGCCGACAGACTTGTTCGCACATAGTTGAAAAGTTCAGTTTTTGTGATCCACGGTAGTTTAGGGTGAAGCCACGTACTTTGCAGATCGTCTTTCCATTTTTTGTCTGGTAGGCATAATTTTTCGGTCCACCAGAAACAAAGGTCGTAATGTAGTCTTCATCATCGAGTTCGTTGGTGAGTTCGCCCAAGTAATCTCCCAAGGGTGGCACCCATTCGCCAGGTCGACTTGTGAAAATCACTGAGTCAGTATCGAAGTACAGTGTTCTCATTTGAAGACGTTCGAGCACAGAATACAGTTTTAATCGAGCTTGAGCTGTGGTAAAAGCGGCAATCACGACATTGGTCTTGTCAGACGTAGAAACAAAGTCATCTCCTTGAGTGTAGTACACCTCAATGCACTGATCGTTGACAAACTGAATATTTTTCACATTGGTAGATTTACAGTTTAAGAGACGGAAATAACGTTCTGCATCTTTTACCAACTCCACTTGTGGCATGTTGTCACGTTGACCAAATTTACCCCCTATAGCAAAAGAAAAACAAATTAATGTTTGAAACCTAAAAGAAAAAAATAGGAACAACAAATGATGCAACTCCAAAACGTGTTACTTACAAAATGAATTCAGCATCAGCTTGGCTAACGAACGCAACCCAGGGTTCTTCTTGATCTTTGCAGGGTCCAGTTTGATACCTTCTTTTCTTTCGTATTCTCTGATATACTGTCTCTTTGTCTCTTCCGTTTGACACCAAGACGGCCATCCACTTGCTTCCTGTTTAATTTTTAGAAAGGTATCTATGTACCCTGTGAAGAGATCCGAGGACTTGCTAGGAAAATGCCATACTTCAACCATCCGAATTACTTGATACCCTACGTCCAAGGCCTTCTGAATCTCAATGGAACACCAGGTTCCAGACAACATTCGTTCTTCTTCACTGTGCTCGCAAGGTGTTTCTTGTAAGTTTTCGGCGCACGTTCTGCATAAGGGAAACATCAATTTCCCTTGTGCCCTGTAAGGGAGAACAGGATGGAACAAAAACGAGGGAGGTAGAACATCACACTTGATGAGACCATAGAAATCACGAGGAGAGCAATCGATTAAAGCTTCACTGGTCAGTATTTCAGGGTGAGAAATTGGATATGTGCCATACTTGTTTGTCCACGGATACAGAGAGGTAAAGTCCACATAATGAATCTTTTCATCACCGCCAACCTCTCGGTATAGGCAAACAGCATTGGTTCTTCCACCAAAGAAGGCATCTCGGGGTTCTAAAGGTGTGTCAAACTTCAGGTTGTCGACGAAGGATTTCATCGCTGCATTCATCGTCAGTTCCTGTTTGAATTCACATTCCCATTTCACTTCTACATTGTATCCTAGCTTCTTGAAGCGTTCGATTTTGCGAATCGTACCTTCGAGAAGATTTTCCATGCTGGTTTCGCTAACAGGATTCAACGTGTCGGGCATGTAGCACTTATCACATCCATGCCACATGCAGCCCATAAATTCGTAAATGGTCTTCCTCTGGGGATCATAACCATCGACAAAGTTCCCATCGATTCGTTGCTCGCCTCCATTTAGGGCATGTAGAATGCGATTGCCTGTCTGATGGTAAACCCATGACAACCACTTGAGGGCCATGACAGAATATTTTCGAGCGGGTTGATATCCTTGAGGTGGGATGAGACCAACAGTATCTTCTCGTAGGAACTGTTGACGGAACACTCGATTGCAAGCGGAAGCAATGGTTACACAGTACTTGAAAGGGTCTAGCCCACAAGTTTCTTCCATTAATTCTTTGAACTTGAGACAACATCGTCTGAGAATGTCCACATCACTGCGACAATACTCTTCAATTTCTTTTTCAAAATCAAACAAGAAATCTTCATTCTTCAACTGATTATACCACGTCAGAAACTCTTGCCTTTCTTTCGTACTCATGTTGTCAGGGTCATAATCTTCAACAGGAGGAAGAGGGCCAACGTAGGTTTGATTTTCTTTCCGGTTGAAGAAATGAGGGAAGTAACCTTTCTTTAATTCAGTAAGACCAAAGGTTTTTGGTAAGGCTTTTAGTGGCATAGGTAGGAAATTCAATGAATCGCGGAACTTTATTTCTGCCTCTTCCAGTTCCATGGACATTATTTTAGCACCATTGAGGATGAGTTTAGGAAGAAGGCATTCTTTGTAAAAATACTCGCACAAAAGGAACCCGTCAAAGCCACGGAGATTGTGTGCAATGACGATGGCGCCTTGATGAGTTCCATCTAACAGCCACGTTCCAAACTGCTCGACACAGTCGTCACCCTTGAACACAGTTTCAAACCCTGTCTGATCCTGCACGTTTAAGAAATTTGCAATATGCTGGCCATCATCCTGACGTGTTTCTATATCAAAGAACAAATATTCCTGACCTTCTTCATCTTCATCGTCCTCTTCTACTTCCTTGTCTGTCATCTCGTCTGAGAGGCGCTTGCGTTTTTGTTTTCGTTTCTGCTTTTTCTTACATTCCCCTTGCCCTTCTTCGTCTTCGTTTACGATAGGTTTCATGTAACACAGGTGTGTATTAGGATCAACATACTCTTCACAGTTCCAACACATGACTTCTCCACACATGTGAGCATCGGGACTTCTTTTCCTGTGAGACATAACTTTGCTGCATGTCTTACATTTATAATACTTTTGACAAACAGACTGACCTGTTTCGTCGAGTCGTGTATGGTTGGTATAGCAATCATCACCGGCAAACATTCTCTGACAATGTCCGCACTCTCTCCATCTTGCTTTCTCAATAATGCCCCGACACCCTTCAGTGAAACAGCATTTGCATACCTTGCTACAGCGGTGGTCTTTTTTTCTGTCATAGCCTTTCTTGCATTCAAGACACCAATAGCCTTTGCCCAGGAAAGAGGAGACAGATGTGATGACATCGAAATGATTATCGTGATGATACAGATAGATTTGTTTTTCTCGTCGAGGTCCTTCATGCACAATGGCATTGAAGTGATCAGAGGAAAGGACTATGATTTGGTAGTCTTCGATGACTTGTTGGAACGTGGCTACTTCGGACAGCCCACAGAGACCTTCTGGAACGCCAGCCTTCTGATACAGCTCTTTGGCCAAGACGCTTTGCCGTTCACGTCCCAGACGAATAGAGTTCCAGTCGGAATGTTTTTCCTGGCGAGCCATGTCTGTGACCAAGGCGCGGGCAAGGCATAGCAAATCCTTATTTTGAATTCGTATGACGCTTTTTTTGGTATCCAGAAACTTGGACAATTTGAAGCCGTAATGCTTTCTTTTACGAGAGGCGACTCCACCCTGCGGCATGCCTACGTGAACCAAATGAACTTGCATTCCGTCTTGTAGGTTGACGTTTTCATTCGATTGTAACACACGCTGCACTTCTCCCATGATTCGTTCAGCATTTAACTCGTGACGGGGCATAAATGGTAAGGAGATAGGGTAATCGAGCGATTTGCTTTGCAGAACAAAGCGGACGAGGTCATTGTCTGCCATTCCAGTGGTCATGTCATTAACCATAGAGTCGAAAATATCCCCGAGCTGATCGATAAGGGGTTCTCCATTTGACTGCGGTTTCAAAGTGAGGTGATAATCGATGCCAGTGGTATTAAACTTGAGCACTTTTCGTCTGGTCATTTCACGAAGAGTATAGTGTTTGTGAGATTTCCATAAATTATTGCCAGCACCAAATTGATTCGATGCCATTAAACAGTCCTCATCTGCCAGCTATAATAATAACAAAATTACTGTAAGGGAGAGAAACAAGAGGGTTACTTACAGACTTGTAAAGCGGTGACGTAAAGAGAAGTTACTTACAGAGGAGTAAACAACTCATAAATTCAAAATGGCTGATGAATAATCAATTCAAAATGGCGGATGTCTGAACAATTCAAAATGGCGGATGTCTAATCAATTCAAAATGGCTGATGTCTAATCAATTCAAAATGGCTGGTGTCTAATCAATTCAAAATGGCGGATGTTTAATCATTTCAAAATGGCGGATGCCTAATCAATTCAAAATGGCGGATGCATTCAAAACGATCGGAAAGATTTTAATTTTATATTGGAGCGCATTGCAAAATAACGTGATCTATTTACTAACCTCATCGTCTAAAAGGTAAGTGTAGTCCCAAGTTTCCATTGCATGCTCCATTTGCTTCTCTTCCCACTCTTCCATAGCCTGTATTAGTGTGTTGTCTGTGGAATCTTCGTCAGTTGCAAACGTGTCAAACTCTTCGCTCACCGTCGTGTTGGGAAACGAAGTCTGCTCATCTGGCCTCAATTCTTCAAGAAACTGTAGCTCTTCGAATATCTCGGGGTGGGCAGATTCGAGATCATTTAGCGCTTCGGTCACAAGTTCAAAATTAAATTCATGTTGTAGTTGAGTGTCAGTAGACTCGAGTTCATTTAGGGCTTCTGGTTCCTTTTCAGACGAGCAGTCCTGGGACGGGTGGGCTTCAGGGGAAACCGTTAACTCATCAACGAGCTCAGATAGCCAATGTGTAGAGGCGTTTGCACGAACACAGAGTCTTTCTTGCATTTTTGCGATGTTCTTTTCCTCTTTAAATTGACTTTGTATCCAGCGGTCATGAAACGGGACCATTTGGTGCTGTTCTACTTGAGGAAAGAGGAACATACATTTTTCACGCCATAACTTGATGATTTCGATTTTATCCACGGACAAAATGGCGTCAAACACGTATCTATGTATTGGCTCGTTTGCAACACTCAAGTCATTAATTAGCTCGTTCAATCGATTAAACGCTTCCTGCTCGTAAACATTCCAAAAGGCATCAATAATATCTTGACGCCTTAAAAGCCGACATCTCTTTCTTTTGATATGATGTTCGTGAAGCTTTCTCTTTTGAAAGCGATTTTGACTTTGAAATTCTGAGCAACGGTTAACAATCTCGTGTTCTTCGACCAAAGTTGTACTTGGGATATCTTCGATACAACCATCTGTTCTTCGTTCCTTGTCGAATTCAGCACGTGACACTTCAGGGTTGAAATCCACTACTTTGTTTTCCATTTTTAACTTGCTTTTGCTCTTCTGACTTTTGGAATGAAAAATTTATTGATTGTACCTCCTTTTATAATCGCTTTGCCATGAACCAAGGATCGAAAAACACCAATCATTTCTCCTTTTGCACAAAACAAATTGTTTTATTTGACCTTGAATGCTCTTTTTGCCAGAAAATACAAGCTGGCAACAAGCTAAACTCGTTGACTGTTTTGTTTTGGAGCCCTTGAATGTCCTTGATTAATAATGCAGTGACCTTCACTTAAGGATGATGCAATGACCTTCACTAATTATACAGTGATGTACCATCCAATCAGAATTAGTCTTATTTTAGATATTTCCCGAGAGGTCCGCAATTACAAGTGACCTCAGCAAACGTTCGACCTTGGAAAACGTTAGGATCAATTAGTATGCTTGCTAGATTAACTTAATTCTGATTGGATAGAAAACTGACGCTGTTTCCTCTAAGGGTAGTACTCAACCATTTTGTTTGAGGTAAAGCACCATTGTGCACACACTCACTTGAACCGAGTTTTAGACCACCAGAAATTTACGTACTTTAAAGAAAATTATCATGGCAGACCTGGAAATGTCACGCGTCATCGTCAGAATAGTAAGTATAACATGTTGATAGTTTACTAACTCTAGTTTTCGTAACACTAAAGATTTCTTTGTCGTAAAGATGAAGTTGGAGTTTTACTTTATCTAGTTTGCGTCCCTAAAAGTCTTTTACGTTTAAGTTTCCGTTGCCGCGTGGACGCTAGTTCAAAGAGACCATTTTAGTCGGAGCTAGTTAGTTTAAGGATACCGCGCGCTAATTCTTTTGGATCTTGGTCTGTTGGTCTTAAAGTCTGCTTCAAGAGTTCTGTTAAAAGTTGTTAAATTCAAGTCATAAAAGTTTACTTTATCTGGTTTACGTACCTAAAAGTTTACTCTATTGGCTCTTACGTGAAGTTTTGAGCTCTGTTTTGGACGAAAAATCAAAGAGGTTATTTGATTCGGCGCTAGTTAGTTTTAAAGAAACCGCACGCTTATTCTTTTGGATCTTAATGTGTTGGTCTTAAAGTCTGCGTGAAAAGTTCTGTTTAAAGTTCTCGCATTAAAACTTTCATAAAAGTTTACTTTATCTACTCTATTCGCTTTTACGTTATGTTTTGAACTCTGTTTGGACGCTAATTCAAAGAAGCCATTTGAGTCGGAGCTACTTAAATAGTTTAAGGATACCGCGCGTTAATTGTTTTTTATCTCGGTCTGTTGGTCTCAAAGTCTGCTTCAAGAGTTCTGTTAAAAGTTCTTTTAAATTCAATTTTTCATAAAAAGTTTACTTTATCCGGCTTACGTCTCTAAAAGTCTACTCTATTCGCTCTTACGTGAAGTTTTGAACTCTGTTCGGACGCTAATTCACTGAAGCCATTTGAGTCGGAGCTAGCTAGTTTAAAGAGACCGCGCGCTAATTGTTTTTTATCTCGGTCTGTTGGTCTCAAAGTCTCTTTCAAGAGTTCTGTTTAAAGTTCTTACATTTAAGTTTTCATAAAAGTTTACTTTATCTAGTTTACTCTATTTGTCCTTAAGTTTAGTTTGGGACTCTGCGTGGACGCTAGTTCAAAGAACCCGGGTCTCTGGACTGTTTTGTAAGAGCAAAATGTTACAATTCACCACAGCATCTAGAACTGATCTCATTTCGTTTTCTTTACAGACTTTAGACACCTGCTTCATATGTCTTGAAGAGGAGTTTAACATGCGGAAAACACTATGCTGTGGGCAAACAGCTCACATGAGATGCATCCGCAATTGGATCCGAACTCTAATCCCTAGCAGTGTCAGGTGCCCGGGCTGTCGAGAAGACTATGCTTTCCCTCTAACACCAGAAGAAGAAGAGAATCTTCACAGTTTCATGGTGGAGTGTAGCCAGGTAAGATCTACTTTCTCTAATTCATGGAATGCACGCGATAAAACAAGTCAGACAATTCAAAATCAAATACTTTCTCTCAGTGTCATATAAACAGAAGTTTACTACTTCAAATGATCCAAGATAAATTTTCATATATTAATTACGTACTCTGCAAAAGTTGATTGTCATTTGTTTTTCTTTTTAAAGTACTGTCCTGACCTTCATAGAGAAGAACGAAACGAAACCTGTGTGATGTGTCACTATTTTCGTGAAGGTAGACTGACCAGGATACAAAAAGTGGACCTAGCGTCAAATTTTAGAAAACTAATCAACTGTCCTTGCAAGCAAGAAGAACGGGTTTGCCACCGTTGTATCAGACGAGTAACGATTATAAATCATTATATGACTGGAAATGTAATTTCTTAATTTTTCTTTTCTTAAATGTTTTCATCGCTATTTTATTTCGTCCGTCATTCATTTTCTCTCCGTTTGTATTTATTTTCAAATAACATCTTGCTGTAAATAGTTTCTAATATCTTTAGTAACAGTCTTTTTTAGAAATTAAAGTAAATAGTTTTCAAATATTCATGTCCAAAAAATATTGATGTAAATAGTTTTCAATAGAATTATTGTTTTTTAACTTGCAAGTTTTTATTTTCATTTTTACTTTATAGAAAAAATATTCGAAGCGAATGGAAAGAGCACCTCAAGATTAATAATGCGACTAAGTTCCAGCATGAAATCTCGCCTGGTGGTGAAAAGAGCGTTGTTTAAAAAAAAACCCACTGACATCTATAATTCTCTTGCCAGTTCTGCTCGTTGGTTGCAAACCACAGCGGTAATTGTGACAGAAATCCCGCGGGTGAGACAGACTGGTTTGTCCCGTCGTCATCTCGGGCTCAGCCGACGAGGTAAAAATTGCAAGCTTACCACATATAAAAAATGTTCGACTTATATAATATTAAATGGGCTTTCCTCATATTTGCCGAACCAAAATTTCATCCGTGCTCGGATTGCATGTTCAGCAGGTCCGATCGAACAAGGGTGAAATTTTCGCTCGGCATGTCGCATGACAAAAAGTCGCTAACACAACCGACAAAATCCTTGTCGACCTACATGTATTTTGGCTCGGTAAGCGTAACATTTATTACTGAACCGTGCAAACATTTTCTGTGCTGTAAATCGGCCTGATATGAGAAAATAAAATATATTTTGACGGAGGTACTTACAACTGATGAAGCTCTTTGCGTGCTGTCTGTTAAACTTGTT
>OFES01000065.1_pt1 | contig 17072 bp, 9 predicted proteins | sample 1521151 | NCBI WGS metagenome assembly OFES01 (sample SAMN04272335, study PRJEB24112) | coral metagenome | biome: Coral reef; feature: Shallow seawater; material: Coral tissue | host: Coral | place: China: South China Sea | collected 2014
CTATTTCAAATAATTTAGTCCAGGCATGGATGAGGGAAATTAATAATTCTTCATTAGCTATTTCAAATAATTTAGTCCAGGCATGGATGAGGGAAATTAATAATTCTTCATTAGCTATTTCAAATAATTTAGTCCAGGCATGGATGAGGGAAATTAATAATTCTTCATTGTTATACTGGTCAAATGCCATATTTTATATATTTTTTACTTTCCTATGAAAGGTTAACTTACCTCATTATCATCTTGTGGTTTGAATTGGTTTAAAAGCAGTTGAATTGGAACAGCCATCCGAAGCACATGGGACTTTCCGCGTGAATAAATTCCTATATCACATTGATAAAAAAAATTTATGCCATTTTACTTAAGTCCCACATTGATGAAGTGATAAGTAATCTGAATATAGTGCGATCACTAATTTAATATACACTAATTCTTTGTTATAGCAATACTAGCTCATTGCACTTTATTAAGCTACAGTGAAATAACAAATTTTACTTGGATTTGATTTATTTTGATTAAGGAGGTATTAATCCCAAGTCACCTAGATATGCAGCAGATCAGATGCTGATGTTTAAATGCATTTTTGCAGTTAAGTTTTACCACATATTGGTTTCGTTACCTGTGGCGTGTTCCTGTGTTAGAGAAATTTTAGTTATGGTAACTACTGAAGTCATTAATTTCATTGGTTGAAATCGATTTTGATTGCAATGTAGATTTTTGACCTTAACTGGAAACTAGAATGGTTACATTTTATGGCGAAGAAGTTGAAATTTAAATACAAAGCTACTAACTACTAAGTGAAAATGTTTGGTACATGAAAAGGACCCCACTTCTAATGAGAAAAAATGTAAGGAACACAAGCAAACTTTGGCAGAATTAAGTTCAGTTAATTGCTGTTGCAAGCATAATATCATATATTACAAACTAGTTACTGTAACATGATGTTAACAAATTATTAGGAGTTTGTTACCATATAGTAAATATCTTATGTGAGAGCTTAGCTGGTTTGTATAAGAGCATCTTTACCTTGGTTAGGTCTGCGAGTTTATTTTTCTTTTTGCCTTTTTGGTTGTTTTAGTCCAGACTATCTACACAGTCCTCTTGTAGTATTAATAAGTGTTATATATCAAGCGGTTAGTAGCAGTATTACCTCCAAGTAATGCATCATGTGGATTCTTTTTGCACACTTCAAGCTCCCATTCATCATGTATTGCTTTGAATGCTGTGATTGCCTCTTCTGTGAGGTTGTATTCAGTACGTTCCACTTTCACAGACTTCCTCTTGCCATCTTCCTCTACCTCAAAAGTTGTTTCTCCGTGAATATAAAGGCTAGCGAGGAAGTTCTCTAGAAATTTTAACATATTGTATATTTGTTAAAAGCAATGTCTGATTAAAATTAAAGCAATTCTTGATGAAATGTTTTTGGATATTGTCCTTCTTGTTTGTGCAGTTCAGGTAAATTGGGAATGATTAAAAAAGGGGGATATAAATTGAAAGAGGTAATACCTAGTTCCTCCTCAAACTCTTGCGTGAGTGTAATCTCTTCTGGAGTGAGCATTGTATCCTCAAATTTCGCAAAAACTGGCTCAGGGAAATACCAGAGTATGCGTGATGTAAATCCTTTGGCATTATTAGACTGATCTTGAATCACTGGCATGGCTGCATAAGGCTGTGTCATTCCAAAGAAGGAAAATGAGGTGCGTGACATGTTGAAATTGGCATTCCCAGTTACTGCAAATAAAACAAAGTACAGTTTGTTGTGTACATAGTTTTGCAACTTAACTATTTGGTTATCAGTAGGTCAAATTGGTAAAATGTGGAAACATCAATTAATTCATGTTTCCAGTAAAGAATTTATAAAATTATTGTTTTGTTTGTGATATAAAGTTGCAAAGCTTGTTGGACACCAATAAAATGATTGTTGGTAATGTCTTTGAGCTTTTCAATGTAATATTTAATGCTTCTGAAGTCTTATATTGAATTGAAATTAAATGTAAAATGACAAACCAACCAATTTCAAATTTGTTATCATAATTATATTTTGCATTTATTTTGTTCCATAATACAATTAATGTTTCTTTTTCACACTGTTGAATCAATTTATCTAACTTACCTGTTTCCCGTGTTTTAGATTTTCCTGTGAACAGCTGGAGAAAATCTTGAAATTCCCTTGTATCGGAGAGCTGCATTTTGTGTGAGGAATACATATTCATTGTGGCAAAAAACGACATAAGCTCATCAAACAGGCCCAAAGAACGAGCTCCATTTTCTGAAAGTAGCTCCCCAAACTTGTCCCAGGTGCAGTGTGGGAGTAACATCTGCCTTGCTTTTTGTCCTCTAACTTCCACTCTGTCAGCCACCTTTTCAAGGATGCGGCTTAAAAATTCGTGGAAGGCGGATTTGCATCTGCCTAGGTATAAAATTACATAGGATTCATCGTTTTGCAACATGTTAGTTTTGTGAGATAATCTAGCAATGGATTTCATTGTTGCATGTGTTTATTGTGAAATTTTATATGTGAATGGTCTCTAAATATAAAGAAGTAATTACAGTATATGTATAAATCGAGAAGAAATTCATGTAAGGCAGAAAAGGTTATTTAATTTTAGTATAAGATAATTTATTGTTATTTTGAATTTTAGTTGTACAAACAATGTCAGAAATAATTCAGGGTTGTTCATATGTAGATAGACACATGGGTCATGCTCTGTGGATAGCATCAATTGGTTATGCAAAGTAATTTTTTTGTGTGTCTTACATATAAGCGCAATTGTAAGCAAGTTTTCTTATAACCAATCTAGACGTCTCATTTAAGACTATCTGGGAATATGTATTTGTGTTGAAAGATGTCAGATGTCTGTGACTTGGTTTTGGCATTAACAACTGCAATTGTTAACATAGGGTACAAGTTCTTTGTCCATTGTCATTTCAATTTATGGATATTCTTTTCTGCTTATATTTAAATTCTCTGTGAGATTTTTACCTTTTGCACTAGGTGGTTTCTTGACATTAATTTTGTGCTACAATTTAAATGCTAATTTCACAATTAACTTTGTGCAAGCAAAGGATCTTATAGGTAATTTTCATAACTTATTTTACCGATCTAGAATTTGTGTTTTCGTTAAGGATTAATATGGTTTTAGCACCCGATTTAAGGACCGAGAACCTTAAAAACCATACCCTATTCTGCAGCACATACCTATATAGCCCATATATGAGAGTACCCTCCTCCCCCCGGGGGTTTTGACGGTGCATTTTAATTACTGATACCAATCAGGATCCTTTTTACTCAGCTTGTTGGTAATTAAGTTCTGTTTGAACTGAACAAATCTATTCTGAATGTTTTTTGTTAAAATAAACCTGCATGTCTCTTACCACAGCAGTTTGTAATACTTTGTTAATTAATTCTTGTTATCTGTAAATCTTTTTTAATGTAGGTTATTCAATACTTACCTGTAGAAATTACAAGGGCAATCCATGTAATGACAGGCTCTTGCCAGAACGCCTGCTGTACATTCACACATGCATGGCCCATGCAGAACGATGTCAACACGATAAGTCCAAACAAAATTGATGTTGATTGCTGTTTTAGACCCTTCGCAAGGATGCCACAAGTCTATGACAAAAATTGTAAAATAGGATTAACATCACATATCACTCCCAAACAATTTTGCGGTCTAAAAGTAATATTATACCTTGATTGTCAATGCAGTACACATCATATCTGCAATTATTTAACGCTATAGTGACATCCTTTTAATAAATCCCCCACATAATATTTTTGTTCTTTATTAAAGACATTTTTTGAATAATTTCCACCCGGGTGTTTTAATACAACTAATGGTTTTTTTTCCCTAAGAAATACTCTTTGTGGGGTAATAATTTGTTTGGCTGAATTACCATTAGCATCAACTTTTCTTTTTGACATTAGAATGGTAAATTACATGGACAATTATGTGTAATAATTGTATATACATTAAAGGGTGTAAAGTTTGGTAACTTGTAATTACTTTGGCCAATTGCAACAGTACTCTTCACCAGAGTAAAATCCTTCAGACAATTAGTTCTTTGGGATGGGAAAGGTAAGTAAGTATATTTTTGTTGGCATTTAACAGCCCATCTTCCCTGATTTCCCTTGTTCAAATTAACTGAATCTGCTTACACTTAAATTTGTATAACTTCCCACACTGTCCTTACTCGTGGGATATTATACAGCGCAGTACACAGGGTTTTACCCTGCGAGCAAAGTCTCCTTCGATCTTCCTAGATCGAAAGAAACTCAGCTTGCAGGGTAACAGGTTTTTGGTAAGAAATCTTGAATGATTACTTTAAAGCAAATTTCAACTGACAATATAGCTATAATCTACCAGGTGGTTGGTCTGGTTGCTTTTGCTCCTTAACTCCAACATGTTTATTGTCAGCAGACGCCATATTGTGCATGTTCATTTTGTGCCCTAATACACAAATTAGTCAATGATGGTATGTGCAACATCGCTGCCTCTTTTTACTGTGGGCGCGCCGATATGCATTAAGAACCAATTTGCGTCATTTGCGATGAAAACCTTCACAAACTCACACAATACCTGGTACATATCAAAAAAAAATCGGGGACCCCTCTTTGAGCAGTAAATTGGACAGTCATTTAATACAAATAGGGTTTTGTTTTAAAGCCGTTTTTTGAAACACGATGATTTACTTCGTATGAGGGGCCCCCCGAGTCTTCGCCGCGGGGCGTCATTCACTACTGGGTTATAAGGCTGTAAGGCATTTTGCTAGTTTTGGCAAAGGTATTTAATCGTGGGAAAATGTACCAGTCTCACATTTAAAGAAGTCACAATACGGTTTTAAGTTTAACTCCATCGGCCAATGCATATGTGCACTGGATAAGTTTGTTAGTTGTCCGCAGGCAAGGCTTTTCAAGTCAGTCAATAGATTAAGCTTCACCGTTTGTTCCAAAGAGCCCCAAGTTAAATACCATCCGGTTTCAGCGTGTAGGGTTAGGCTAAAGAGAATAAACGCTTCGTTCCCGCAAACCCCGGTTGATCTATATGCCCGCGATGCCAGAAAGCTTCCATAATGTTGGTAAGAAAGCTTTTGGACATATTTTTCCATACCCTGAAACGTTTTTTTTCCAAGTTATTCAAGGGTACACTCCACAGGTAAGATTCAGCCAGTGACCAGTTAAAAATGCTGACAAACGTTTCCCCAAGTGCTTGACTGCTTTGTAAATAAAGCCGGAAAACTTACATTACCACGTACCTGTTGCAAACGATCTGGTAGAAGGCTCCAGTCGAGATCATACTGGTAACACTTTTTGAGATTTGAATCCAAATGTTGCAGCTGGTTGGAAGCCATTTGGTCCGTGGATATTTTGGGTGAGTACTCGGTGATGGTAACCTTAACTGATAAGCAACTGCCCACAACGCTTCAGTGATAAATGATATTTTCCATTCAATTGTTGCCGTGACACTTTCCCCAACGGGATTATTTATGTTTAATGTTTACCGACATGGCATGCATTCATTCATACATACATCAAGCGATTATGTTTTTTTCACAAATTTTCGACTGTGATATTTCTAAACAATGGATAAATTATTTTTTTTGTAAACCGGTGTCACTTAAACCGCTTTTGTAGTCGCTTCAAACGTATGTGGTATTGTAATACATAATCGCTGTTTTGTTGTTATCTAAAACATGGGCTTTGAAAAAGTGGAGTCTGAATTTGGGCAATTAAGTTTTTGTGTAACAGATTATTTCAGCTTAACGCGGTGTTGTATAAAATAACCCTAACAGGGAGTCACAAATTATGTATGCAACACTTTAGTAAAGGTATTTATTGCGCCCCGGCCTTGCTGTTCGGATTATTGCGGGGCCTTTAATGTTTGTTCAACGCGTGTTTGAGACTTTCACACATCATTCATAAAGAAAACGCGAAAATTGTCATAAAAAGGAAGTCCCAGGAGGTGATGTGTAAAATTCGTGTCTGTGCTATTCGCATATCCGTTGAAACAACAAAAATACGTAATCCGTTCGATGGAAGGAAATTTTTAGGCCATCCATTTTGTTTCTTAAAAACTATTCGTCATCAGTTCCGTTATTTGAGGTGTTAGAAAGTCGGTTCCAATAAATAAATGCATTTTGATTAACCGTAATCTTTCATTGTCATTCTTGTAATCTGGCAAGTGATCATCTTGTTTGTCTACTATTTTATTTAACTTTCCCTCAACGCACGGTCCTTGTACTATATTAAAGTATTGTGTTTAATACAAAATGAATTCTTTCCTTGGAGTCAGTGCAACAGTTAATTGAACTAAGATTTGTAATTTAAAAGATGAAGTATGAAAAATACGGTTTCTAACTGCTTTGTAGTGTAATACGAATCTTAATTTAATAACAGGCACCATGTTGTTTGCGGCAGGTTTCTTTTGCAGGTCACATTCCACAGATCAAAGTACAGGTCACCGTGCTACAGATAAATAAACAAGCCCAAAATTGTCTCCTAGCCCTAATAACTATCCCAAATTTCTTTTTAGACCGTGATGAAACTGTTTGGCTTAGTTACCAATCGACAAAACAGTGACCTGTACCTGTGACCTGTGGAATGTGACCTGTAAAAAATACCTGCCTTCTTGTTTATAATAGTCGGAGAGCCAATTGAGGAGGGTAAAAGGGCTTTGAATTGTTCCGCAGATTATAAATCATTGTTTGGAATTGGTGCGATAATCACTGTGTTTGGTCTATTGTCATACTATCAGTATATTTCGCATGATGTCATACCGCAAGCGGTTTTTTTAATAGTATAAATTTGGGTGCAACGGCACTGTAACCATTATTTCCAAACGTTCATTATGGCCGCTTTGAGAATGTATCGCGAAAAGATACGGTACCTTTCTACGAGTGAAGTAGTTGAACAACGCAGAGAAATTTTCAAAACGTTAAATGGTGATGCGTTCTTTCCGCTGAAAAGGTGGCCTGAAGACATGCGACTGATGTTTTGGAAGAAGCCTATTGGAGACAAACAAACCTTCAAGCTGTTGCTCTTCTGCATTGGAAACGGTTGCTCTCCCGAATTGATTTGTCCCTGGATCATGTTGTCCCAAACCTGGGCAACTCCTGCTACAGCAGAGAAGCGAGCACGTCAAGTTGACTTCATAATGAACAATGTAGATACCAAACGCCATTGCTGGTTCTACTTCGATATGGATTATGGTAAAATGCTTCATCTAAACGGTCTTCCAAAAGAAAAGTGCAAATGATGACCTGCTTTCACTTTCTGTGATTCAACGGCTCCTTTAGGAGCCACCAAATGGATAAAAGTCAATGAGCAACAGTGCACTGTCGTTACAAAGTAAGAGTACGTAAACCCCGGGCTTAATTTTTAGCCCCACTTTTGCGAATGTCAGTCGTTTCGTTTACAAGGCGTTTCGCTTTCATGTCGAGTTGCAGCCTACATTGTAAAATATATACCCGTTAACTGTTCTACAAAGTGAGAGGTTTGCCGCCGCAGTCCCGCGGTCGCTGAACTCCTCTCAATACCATAGCATAACCCTTTACTGCAAAACAAATAATACCCGGCGAACTTGTTATTTGCCTACTGCATCGAAACAACACTACGCATGTATATAGCTCGTTCCTTAATCCACAAATGCCAATGAAGGCATTTAAATAGAGGGCAATAGTATTGAAATGAATATGTCTCGCACACAGTTTAGTTCTCGGTAGCTGGTATAAAAGCTCTAGATTCGTTTTCGGACAAAGGAGTTTCGTGGCGCATGCTATGCTACCTGAATTTGCTACAGCTTAGATGGTAGTTCGTGTGTTAGGTTTTTTTTCGTGAAATCATTGCCTGGAGATAAAGGTCAAAGAAACCTATATTATGCGGACACCATTTTAAGGGCACCTCCCTATTAAGAGGGTATTAGCATTTCTCTCGCACTTTTCTTTGTAATTTTATCGTAAAATAAACCTGAATTAACCTGAAACCTCGGCAATGTTATAGCTAATATATGGAGAACCAAAAAATTTCATCGGCGTAGAAAGATATTGAGATATTTTGTACCACTCAGTGATACGAACTAAACAGTTGTGAAAATAAAGTCTGAAGAAAGAGTTCGATCCGAAACATGCAGTGCTCTACCAAATGGCTATCAAAGCGCGTGTTACCAAAAATAATCGCGCTGAAGCAAATTCGGCTCGGAATTTTGAGGGCGGAAAACGAGTATTTCGCGCGCAATTTTATTTTCCTGCGGTTTGTTTTGGCATCACAGACTACGGACTAGAAGGAAAACTGACATCGCGTAGTCAAAGTTTTGAGACAAACTAGAGGTAGCTCTTATTAAACAGAATAAATAGGCCTTTTTTCTGCTGGGAACTCAGCTTTCAGATCTCAACAGTGAGCGATATGTTTCCTAACACTGTGCATACCAGGGTTACTGCACGATGTGCACTTAACTTATGCGGGTCCATTATCATTTAAATACCATTCATTTAGTGTTGGAACTGGAACACTGAATTTCTGCACTATGGGAGAACTAGGGTGTGATTTTAAGTTAACTATAACTGATTTGACATGTTCACATGAATGATAAGAAATAATTCCACTGAAATACATTATGCCAAAAACACATTGGTAGTGCTTGGGAATTAAATTTTGCGATACTGAAATTTTGATATATTAAAATTCATCTTGAAACTAAATAACAATCCTTGCTCCACCCAACATCTTCACAGTTCATTTACTAAAGATAGTGTCAAGAATACTAACATACCTGATTAGGTAAAAAAATACATGAGATAGGACAAAATTTCAATGACAAAATTACTTTTATTGCACTTTAACTGAATGATTCACAATAATGAAGCGATAATATAAAACTGTTATCCCTTCCTTTAAAATACACACTAATTCTGCAACTTTATAACATCCTCATTATGGCAATCAAGGATGTATAGCATTAAAAACAGGAACCGCCATCTGTTCATATGCTTTGTTATGCGCGAGAATCTTGACAACCATGAAAACAGCTGTTCACAAACCTCCGTGTTAACATTCTGTAAGGAATAGTTTATTATATTATATGAGTTCTTTGAGATAAAAGAAAGTTTACAAGTTTCTCCTTAAAACTGAAGGTAATAACCTTTGTTACTAAATGAAGTGAACATAGGAATCTGAATGTTGCAATGAACTATGTAGATTATGTTCTCAACCTACTACTTTGGGCCCTGTAAACATAGCAATTTGACTTTGAAAAAAAAGGAACTCAAATTGGGCTTTTGATTTTGAAACTTGTGCTACTGTGTGCTGTAGCTATTTGGAATGTGGGTTAATTTTAATTATAAAATGCCTAAGGAATTCAGGCAATATTTGTACTTAAAAGACAAAATTGGGATTTTATGGACAGCCATAAAATTGAATAGAATAGATTTACCTGGGAATGGGTAATAATATGCACAATAGAATGGATGCATTTGTGAACTTTTTGGCATTGTTAAAATTATTTTCATTCTCCAGTGCTCTTGCTCCCTCCCCAACTGATGGGTTTGTATTTTGCTGCGGTACAATCACTTAAAGGGCCGAAATAAAAAAAAAACCAATTGTATGAACCCTTGTCTGAAGTTAGTAGATCAGGGTGCAAGCAAAGGTATTTCTAAAGGGGAGGGCTGGATAATCAATTATTGTGCAATTCATATTATGATGGTAAACTTATAGAAGTTACACAAAAATGCACAATCTATAACATAAAAATTGCAATTGGGTGTTTACGAGGTACCAGATTATCCTCTTGTCTTATTCATTGAACTCCAATGTAGTTAAGTTGTCTAATAGGGAAAGTGTTTGATAAGTGTACCAATGTACTATACTATCATTAAGTAAACACCTACATTAAATTTTGATCAGTAGCTACACACACAAATAAGTCAACAATGTCAAAATATTTACCTGAAGGTTTGGCGATTTCATTGGGTTGCAATTCTTCTTACACCACGTATCTGTGTGGTTCTTAAAATGAAATTTGTCACAGACTATCTCAAGGCGGTTTAATTTCTCTGCTATTTTTGTGTTCTTGGAGCGTAGTGGATTTTGTACAAAGCGCTTTAAATGACAGGCATCGTCATAGCAAATGGTGGCTAAAATTATAAAATATTAATAAAATAAATGAGTCAACTAATTATTATAGAAATTAATTAATCTGAATAATTAGCACACAATAATTAATAATTGTGGGATTCAAAATGAAAGACACAAGTATTTGATATTGTACAATAATGAAGTTAAAAAATGTAATTCTAATTAACAAATTGAAATAAAGTTATTCTGGAATAATCACAACAATATTTCAGTTATAAAAGGCTACCTTCAGTAAAGGCCTTTAAAGTAATGGGTATATTGGTTTACCATATACCCAATTGGTATGTGTATGATGCAATGAGGAAAGTTCAGCAATTTAGTGACAAATTGGTGTTCTCATGAACCAAAGAAAGTTTCAGTGTTGATAGTATTGATTTATTATGGTCAGCCCTCTTGACTAAGTCATAAAATCTTGTTGAGAACTTCCATATGTATTAGAATTTTAACTTGCCCTTAAATCTGAAGCAAGAATTACCCTGTAACAATGCTTTTGATTACAGGGCAAAAAGGAAGATGTTTGTGCAATAAAATGGGCAGCGATATCAAAACAACTATAGAAGTTTAATGGAGATTGTTGTCATAAATTATAAATTTGAACTATTTGTTGATGATAAGGACTTTAGAACCTTACTTGTTTTTTCCATTGAAGGGGATTCAAAAAGATTATGAAGATGAGCATAGACTTGAGACTTGGATTCTGAACCAAATATTTCTTTCACATCAACCACAATGGAGCAAGGCCTTTCTGTGACTAAGATACCTGCAGTAAAAAAAAAATGAATTATTTAAGAAATACTGTTAAAACATTTTTATTTTGATGGTTAATAACAAAAACCATTTAGGCATTACATAAATTGATGAATTGATCTAATAGCAATTGAAAGAAATATAATTTTCTGCATTGATAGAATATGAAGACAAACCTTTTGTCACAGTATAACATTGTAAACGATTAAGGATATTGCATATTATTAGTGTGAAGTTAAATTGCTGTAAAAATTGATATAAAGGGCATTCATCATATTATTAGAATTACCTGCAGTCCTATGATTTTTACACTTGTGTTTTCCCTTTTCTGTTCCACAACCTAATTGTCTTTTGGTTCCATCATCAGCAGCAACCATGTTGTCTTCAGAAGATTCCACACCAAAACCAGAGCTAAAAGGTATTCAATATCATGTTTAAGACTAGAACAAAATTGTTTTCAACAGGATCTTTGTTCTGTTGCCCACCAATTTGCAAGCTCAAAATATGCTGTGTTCTGTGCAGAAATAAAATTGGTACTGACATATATATTTTTTTAATTGCATTAATTGTTGTCTAGCATAAAATAATAGATAATTACTGAGAGAGCGCTCCAAGCTGCGACCATTTTAGTCGCCATGGCGAGTGGAAAAAATATTTGGCGACCACAATTCTGGCGGAAGTCGCCAATTGGCGACCAACAGATTAAAAGAGAAACTTACTTGAAAAATTATCAATAATAGGACGAATTTCATCGAGTACAAGCGGCGGCATTACCTGCCTTTCTCTTTACCCCTCTCATTGTTCAGAAACTCGACATGAATGCGTAAACTTACTGTAGCAGAGTAAAGTGATGAAAACGTGGCGTTCAGTGCATTAGCCCTTTGTGTACTATGTCATGAAGTGTCTTTCCCTTTTTGGCAACGTGTAATATGTCATGAAGTGTCCCCCCTTTTTGGCGACTGAATTTTTTTATGGTGACCATTGTACAATAAAAGGTCGCCAAAAGGCGACTTTTTGAAAAATTGAGCTTGCAGCACTGTGAGAAACTTGATTTCTTTATTATTTTTAATCTTTTCTCGTAATTCTTTTTAATTATGTCTTTTTTTAAAAAAGCGTAACGATGTCAACTGGGACCAGAAAGAAGCAAATAGTATACTGTAAGTTGTGGACATGTCTATTACTTCTTCACTGTGTATGATGTGCTGGACTCCTTTATGTCATCAGAGTCACTATTCAGTTGCAATTCTTCACGCGTTTGGCCGAATTCATGTATTACAACTGGCTTTTGTTGGATCTTCTTCCCTGCTTTATGGAGGTCAACCACCTTTTTTGGCATACTTGACTCTTTCAACCAACTTTTTCTCCCATCTGACCACAATACCTGGTAATCAAATTATGAAATTACTGCTGCAGAACATTTGAGCACTAATAACAAACATAAAGGAACCAAGGCATACAAAAGCATGACCTGGTGATATCACTGAAATAAATTACCTTAATAGGGTAGTTAAATGATCTATAACAAGTTACCATGTTATGAACAGATTTTTAGGATACTATTTTTGCACTTTATGCAATATTTTAGCAGCACTTATTAATGTTTGTGTCCAGTCTATAACTATACAGTGAAATGGCTGATTAATACAATGTACCTCATAGACACTTTCTTGACGCAGTATCTTCTCATTCACAATGCTCACAATCAGCAGGCCGTTTCCTGTCTCAGCAACAGCAACTGGTGACTCATCATTTAAAAATTCTCGTGCTAGATCTTTGTGGTCCTCACAATAACGAAATCCCTTGGCGGGTGTATTCTGGCAACCTATGAATAAAAACAATGCCATCCAAAAATTGCAACTAAATTAACAAACTTAGCCAAACAGTACAATATAACAACATAGTGATAACTGAACAGCTTAGTAAAACAAACATGAAGTGTAAAGATTATATACACACCAACAACAACAGTTCCTTGTAGTCCAGCAAACTTCAACTCCCCAATATCTCGGCAAGCACAAACCTGACGGCAATTTTTCATGTTCCCATCAAGAACAAGAACAGTGCCACATCCAGGGGTATCACAAAGGTGGTCTGTTAGCAAAATCAACAGAAATAGGTAATTACTGCAGGAAAAATTGCTCTAGCTAGAGAATATCACTTAGTAACTAACAAGCAATGTAATGTGTATAAACTTGTTGAATTAAAATATTACATTGTTCATGTATCTCTAGAAAATCTGTGTATACATCTAAGGCTAAGTACACACCAAGAATGAATTCAAATAATTATAACTATATGGCCACCAATGATTTTTAAAACAACTTTTTTCTTATAATCAAAAACATTGACTTAAGTTTGATAAAGTCTATTAAGGCATCTGACGGTAACATCCTATTCTGAATAAAACTACACGACTATTTTACTTCTCCAAAACTAATAAATGCATACTGCTTAGGCAGGCCTCAAAACATCCATTAAAATAAAGGATGTTACCAATGACTCTCTGACATAAATATGGCAATAAATAGAGCACTGTTGAGTTCATGTTCAGTTTGATTAATGGCAAGAGAGGCTTCTAAAGCTATTATTGTGGGAATGACACTGGTAGAGTCAGGATATGTTTAATTTTGTTTTGCCATCTATACAATGACGAAAGGGGAACCTGGCATTCAAAAAGGGACTTTTCATATACAGTTTTACTGACAAACCATCTTCAACACAATTAGCTTCAAGTTTCTTCTTTCTGGGATATGTCATTTCTAAAAAATATCCATACCCCTCTCATGAAAGATTTTTTTAAATTTAACCCCCCCACCCCCTACCCAGAAATTTCATTTGGGCATCATAATTTCCATCACAAAATTGGGCTTTTCAAACCCCCCTCTCCCGTGGAGTTTCCATTAACCTTCCATGGGGTGGGTATGAATCTTCTCTGCAACTACACATTGTTTCTGTAGTGCTTTTATTGAAAGATCTTTTGAATGTTGATCTCCAGTAAATCCCAATACATTTACAAATACAAGAAATTATGAAACACAATGATGATGCACACTTAAAATCTATTTAACCAAAATACATTCTGATAAAAAATATCCTCAAAGCAGTTCAACAGAGGGTCACAAAACAAAACAAAACCAACAGATGAAATGACATTGCTAGGCCACTTTTGAAAGATATCTTTACTCAGACGAGACTGCATAACAGAAGATGGTTTGATTCCTGAAAAGTATCGCTTCCTCCTCTTCCTTTATTAAACTTAAAAAAAAAAATGATGACATATTACTCTTGGATAAACTACATTATGTAGTGCTACTTACCACTCCACCTTTTTACAAAGGCAGCATGGAACTTTCCAACCACTAACTCAGACAAACCATTGCGACTGCATAAAATGGTCTCCAATTGCAGAGTATACTTCTTCATTACCTCAAGACTAGCATAAAGAAGGAAAGCATCTTCGAGACGCCTCCGATCTAACATCTGGCGTGCTTGTAGCAGATCACTTAGTTCTGAAGGTTTGTCTCTGCCAAGAACAAATGATATAGGTCTACATAAATAAATTGAAAATGATCCCTGGACAATAAAGAAGTGCTTTCAACACAATTGTAAATGATCCCAGGACAATAAAGGAAAAGGCTTTCAACTCTGTTATTGAAAATAATGTTAGAAACATTTCAATTGTAACCTTGGACACAGTTAGAACCCTAAAATAAACAAATTTATGTGGGATTTTGGTCATCCCAGTCAGTTGGAAAACCACCATATACTGATAAAATTACTGTACAAAATAAAATGAAAGAAATCGCTGCAACAGAATTAACCTGCTAATAATTACAAATTATTACATCAAACTTAGCATTTTGCTGTGTACAAGTTGATGCACCAAAATTTGGTAATTGCTTATATCATACAATACATGCATGCATTAACGATAGGACCATTATTTCCTCAAACCCTACGAGTATCTCTTCAAGGACATTTCAACCACCAACCCTGGATGAGATTATCCGTGAAAGATGTTATTTTCAAGTAATGTTTTTAATTGAAAATAACAGAAACAAGCTTACTGAATATACCCTTAAAATAGATGTTATCCATACCTCTTCATTCGCTTAACAGCAGGAACACTTTGTATCCCATTGTAGTTACTTTTAGACGTGCCGTCATATCCAAACCTTCTGTTGAAAGTCTGGGCGAAAGTAGCAAATGGGACAGCCCCAACTACCAGAAAGTTCGCACACTGCCTCACTAGCGTATTCTGGAAAGCAGTGTCTTCAGATGACAACAGGAATTCGTTGCTCAAACAATCGTCATTATAGTGGCGCTTTCCTTCCTGTGTCCAGTAACCATAATGTTCATAGATCTTGCAAGTACGACAGCATTTCGTAACTCGCGAACCAAGATAAGTGCCACGCTGTTCGTGGTAGATGACAACGACATGGATGTTTGGATCCACAGCTAGGGCCTTCCCGCACATTCTACATCTCTCCTGTGTACTGACAAGTACCGTTGCGATTGGCTTCCCACAATTCAAACTGAAGTTGTGGAAATCTGAAAAGCCACGTTCCACATCCCCAAACTCAGGAAACAAATAAAAGAAGCCTTCCACCTCTCGAGCAAATGTTTCGTCCTCGCCATCCATCCGCTTTCTCTTTCCATCAAGTACTATCTGCTCCTTTTCACCACAAACATACTTTTTCACAACCGACGTAAAAGAGCATAACTTTAAAAAACTATTTCCAACGAAATGAATAACAGATAAGAAACGAAATAAACGCATACGATCTTCTAAAAAGCCGGCCATCTCTTCAACGTGATCTGTAAAGGGGTTTAAGGGAACTGTTTGAAATGAAGGCCGGGTCGCTAATGAAGAATACAGTGCGAACCACCCACGATGATCCCGCGATGATGATTTCCGGTGTTACGAACGCTTCCCGACGATTACTGCGATTCGCGCGAATCGACTCGATTCGCAACAAATATAATACCCCCAGTACCTGCATACCGCGAATCGACTTCCGGTGAAACGATTCGACTTTGCAAGGACCGATTCGCGACGAATCGATCGAATCGACTCGAATCGTAACCAATTCACACCCCCGGTACCTGCATTTTGCGAATCGACTTCCGGTGAAACGATTCGACTCTGCAAGGACCGATTCGCCACGAATCGATCGAATCGACTCGAATCGCAATACATTCAACCCCCCAAAATTGCCTACCCAAATTCGACTCCGTGCGAATCGAGTCGAATCGTAAAGTGCCTCAGCCGAATCGACTGAAGTTTGTTGCCACGTTTTAAGAACGAGGAAGGTTCATGTATCATTATTTCACGGATCTTGACTTCCGGTAGTGCGGATCGACTCCGTGCGAATCGAGTCGAATCGTAAAGTGCCTCAGACGAATCGACTGAAGTTTGTTGCCACGTTTTAAGAACGAGGAAGGTTCATATATCATTATTTCACGGATCTTGACTTCCGGTAGTGTGGATCGACTCCGTGCGAATCGAGTCGAATCGTAAAGTGCCTCGGACGAATCGACTCAGTTTGGGTGTATTGAACATGTATGTAAAAATTCTGACTAAGATAGCTTGTGGTTATGACGTGTGTCGTCACTGTTCACGTGATTAGATCGCGCGCAATTTTTTGTCGGGAAAAAGTGACGAGCTGTTGTGAATGAGCATCTCCCGACGACTAAAATGAACAACGTTGGAACCAACCATGGGCTATGAGTTGTCAGTTAAGATTCGAGAGACGTCCTCCTCACAGAGTGTTGCTATGTATCAGCACCTCACTTGATGTCAAAATTGGCAAAAATCTTTAATTATCATAGAAAGCATTTGATTTTAGTAGTTTCTATTTTGAAAGTACATTGGTGCGAGTCGTGTTGATTTTGCATTCGCTTTTACATCCTGTTCTCTAACATTTATTTAATGTAATAGGTAAAGATAAAATGGGGATTTCTATCATCTCTGTCAAATTCTTGGCTTTTACTTAATATTCGGCCACTCTAGTTTTCGAGGTATTTGTAACCATTTTCTTAGAAAATGACCGCCTTAGAAATGCCAGCCTTATAATGAGGTTATTAAGGGACAAACAAGGGGATATTTGTGACCACATGGCTTGTCATCTCTCGCCCAAATTACGGTTAGCATGCTTGTTTAAATCAAACTACGTCTGCTTACCAAACCCAG
>OFES01000066.1_pt1 | contig 16261 bp, 9 predicted proteins | sample 1521151 | NCBI WGS metagenome assembly OFES01 (sample SAMN04272335, study PRJEB24112) | coral metagenome | biome: Coral reef; feature: Shallow seawater; material: Coral tissue | host: Coral | place: China: South China Sea | collected 2014
ACTACTAGTTGCTTTATTTTAGCCTAATTATAGTTTAGCGCCTTTGTACTTTGTGAAAACACGTCTCGATAGTTTTTTTGTTAATATCATAGGATTGAGGAGATACGCATCATGCTGAAAGAACAGTCCAAGATCCTCTGCAAAGCCATCGGGCACCGTGAAGGAGTGGAAGAAACTGGAAATAAAAAGAGTATTCTTGGAAGGTTCTTAAAGAAACGTTGATTCGAAGATAACAAAAAGAGCTCCAAATTTTCTCTCATTTACGTGCACGGCTCTTTTTTGTGTCAGTGTATTGCGTCTATGGCACAAAAGCGCTTTAATTACATGTCTAAGCTAAAATAAAATAAATGAAGGCAGAAATTGAAAACAAAGGTATAAGTTAAAAAAGGAATACTTCACATAGATGTTAGAGCTTTCAAGTCGCTCAGTTTAAAGAAAATCCATTTTGAGGAATAACTTGACACAGTTTCGTTAGTGTAGAGTTATTGATTGGTTATGTAACTTGTGCAGAAAAATTCAAAATTGGGAAATAACTGATTATTCACACAGATCTTTGTAGAGCTTCGACATCAGAGTATGGAAAAAACCATTTACGTATCCTTGTTATTGGACTACTGTACTACAAGCTTGTAACTAAGGCCAAGGCAAGAAGATCCTTTTAATGTAAATGACATTAATGCCTTTCTAATGATAGTTCCAACAAGCCATTTCTGAATTACCTTTAGCCTCTCCTTCAAAGCGAGTCTTGATGCCTATTCTGTCATGTGAAAACGATATTTCATTCACAAGCAAATTAAACTCGTTTTCATGTGCATGGTTTTGCACCGGGCCTCGCTTTGATGAAGAGGCTCGAGGCAACTCGAGGATGGGCTATTCAATATCAAGAATATGTAAAATTTTAATGGTCTATTTTCTGGGTCGAATTCAAAGAGTCCCTCCAGAGTAACTTAAAGCAAAGAGGGATTCATCGGTTTACAATCACAATTACAATTTAAGGAATTTCAGTTGTAGTTCTGCCATTATTGTTATATAAATAAACGGTAATAAATAAATGAATAAATAAATGCTCAATGTAAGGAAGAATCTTGTGTTTCGTATGCGCTAATTGGTCCTTCACAGTGCGCATGTTCAGTAGTTGACATGCTTATCCTCTTTGTCCCAGCTGAGACAATGTCAAACCCGTCACTGATCCATGTCAATTGCTTAGGCGTGTGCTTCATCCAAAGCAAGACCCATCTTTTCCAGCCACGTCACCGGCTGGGGAAGACTGGCTTCCAGTGGACATCATCCGTCAATTCTTCGCGAGGCGAAGGTTCCTCTTGTTTCCAGGGAGTAGTAAAATATGCCGGGGATACATGACGGCATCATTCACAAAAGAGCTCTCTGCGCTGGTCCAGCCCAGGGAGGAGTGGGGCCTTGTCAATTGGATAGTAGAGGACCGTTGGCCTGCCAAGAGCGTAGAGTCCGGTTCCTAACTGGGATTGTTTCATGGGGTGTAGGGTGCGGAGAGCCTAATAAATTTGGTGTGTATAGTGACATGAGCGTGCTCTCTGATTGGGTGAGAGAAATGATCGACAGTGGTGGAGAATTCAGTAAATGAGAGACTGATATCAGTACAAGATGCTTCTCGAACTTATTTCAATATCAGGGATATTTTCAGGGATTGCAAGCGGCAATGGAAAAAAAACGACAAAAGCAATACTTATCAAACTGCAAAGCGTGTAAAGGATTTTGGAATAAAGTCATAATCCAGTAAAACACTCCATAATAACATGGTTTGCAAGAAAACGAACCTTTGCTAACGTGGCAAAACGATCGATACACCAAAATTTTCCCGATCAACGGTTTGGGGAAAGCTTCGAAGTCTGACCTTTATTACTTCTCTGGTATCTAACTGAGAGTGAGTTAAAAACTGATTATTGATAGCACTTTGTCACCACTCATCACATCTCCTTCCCCGATCTTAATTATTAGAAATGCGAATGGTGAACTTAAGTCTTGGAATGAGCTAGACTGGGAGCAGTCTCCCTTTTCCTAAAAAACTTGTAGGAAAAACGCAAAATAGCGTGACTGAGATAATTGAGATCTCCCGACGCCCGCGCTACTAGCGGCTCGCAGCACCGCCCGCGCTCGTCACGCTCATAGTCACGCTCGCACGCTTACCTGTTTTGCGTTCTTAATACCGGCCCCACGGAATTTTGAGGAAAAGAGAGACTGCTCGCATTTTAGAAAAAGCACTTTGTATCAATGAAACACTCTGTTAATCTGTCAACTGGTGTGGGCGGACACCCGTAATTGATTGACGAATCGGAGATGTCCAAAAGATCTTTCCTACTTTTAATAATAAGATTTGTCCAGCCAAAACAAGAAGATCAGAAACCAATAATATTAAAGACAGGCTCAAATGTACAAAATCTATGTAAACTCTAATTGCGACAGTCACCTAGTTTTCAGCTCTGTAGTATTGGTGTACAGTATGAAAGAAATTGCTATGTTTTTAATCATGGGTAACATCAATCTGCCTTTTAGTGATGGAGAGTACTGCTTTGAAATTCTCATGACTGATAGAAGCTCGAGGAACTTGTTGATTCCTGCTGTCCGGCCATCTTCGGGGTTTTCTGCCAGGGAATTGAAGAAAGTGTGTGGCCAGGGTGCACTGTACCTACGCTTAGTTGAAAGCAGCCCAAGTGATCATGAGGTACTCTTCCCTATTCACTTATATATTTATCTATATCTTACAAGCTTACCAAATAGGCTTACTGGTGAAAAATGGGTCCAATACAGACCTAGAGCATTTTGTTAGAATGTAGAAGAAACAAACAAGTGAAAATGAAGAGATCTCTCTAAAAATTTAAAATGAAGTAGGTGCAAGTAATCATGACACCTTTGCACTAGTGTAACATTAACGTACATTGGTTACAGCAAACTGTAACAAATAAACTGACTCCCATACTGCGCTTATATCTTTTCTTTCTTTCATTATATACAACGTTTTGTTTAGTGGAAAAAAGAAAAATGTATTTCCTCAACAGGATCAGCCACCCAGACCATCAGCATCACGAGGAGGTGGGTGTGAATTGTGTGTTAGTTGAACAATATCTGTAAATCAATTTTTTTTTTTTTAAAGTTGGCTACTGGAATGGCAATTAATTTAACCATGCCTACTCAGATGCATTGGTTTTTATGTGGTTGACCTGCACTTAATTGATCAAATATTTTGTATTAAATACATTCATTTGGTATCTTCTTTTTTTTAAAGGACGGAATTCGAGCCGAGGTTTATCGTTTAGGCAAGGCTATCTTCCACAAGGTAATTTAATTTTACATTGTAATAAAACCAACATTTAAACCAATGCAGTATATGCAATGTATTCAAACCAACATTTAAACTGATGCAATATTAATTACACCCAGATTTTTTTTTTGAAAATTTTATATGAAAGCTTAGTTGAAAATCCCCTCAAGGTTGACCCAGGAAATTTTCTGTATTGAATGCACTTATGCAAGGTAGCACCTACAGGGGCTATGGATCAACATCTTGGTGTTCTGAATTACCAAGCTAGTTATAACAGAGTACTTGCTCACAAGGGCCAGACTTATAAATATTACATGTCATCAAGAAACTTTTCTGATGTCGATGAGGATGATTCTTGAAGAAAACCCAGCAGGTTTAACCACTGTAATGCTGTTGATTGATTTTACAAACTCCTGGTGTACAAGATTCTGTAACAAATCACAAACTTGTTAGTTAAAAATCAATGGTGCGAAATAATGTCTCTATTAAAGGAATGTTGTGGTATAGTTTTGGCGCCCACAGTTAAAGGGGCTATGTCACGGTATTTTGAGTTATTTTGACGATTGACAAAATTATGTTAAAAATGAAGGAAACCTGAAAATATTACTTAACACAGATGGAAAGCGCCAAAGAGTTAATATAACCATAAAGAAACAAGGATGGAGCAGATTGACACGGTTTACAAACAACAAAATTTAGACAGTCGCTACATTTTTCAAACTGTTTAATATTGACGTAGCTCCTTTAACTAGTAGTGAACTAGTAATCATCTCTTGCATCGTGATAGCACTTTCAAAGGTTTAATGTTATTGTGTATTCTCTTTTCTCTTCCGGTTGGTAAATAGTGGCTTCAGCTCAAGGTTCAGCTTCTGGATCTGGGAGAAGACAGCAGGCAGTTAACAGGGTAAGGGGTGTAAGCAATAGCTCCATGTCCACTCCTACTTCCCCAACCCATACTGGTGGTGGAAGTGCGATTAACAGCTCCACCAGGATAAGGGCTCATCCACCAACCAGTTCAACTGCAACAAACACCAGTGAGACAGGTACAGGTAGGTCAGGGATTGTGTCAGCTAGGCGCAACAGAGTTGCTAGATCTCCACCCCCTACTAGATCTACACACACTGTTTCATCCAATGCTGACACGGTTCAGTCGGGGGCAGGGAATGTGCCTGGTAGGCGTTACCGAGTAGCTGGATCGCCACCCCGTACTACATCAATAAGCACTGTCTCATCCAATGCTGACACTGTGCAGTCAGGTGCAGGGATTGTGTCCAGTAGGCGCAATAGAGTATTTGGATCTCCACCTCGTACTACATCCACACGCACTGTTTCATCTAATGCTGACACTGTTCAGTCGGGGGCAGGGATTGTGTCAGGTAGGCGCAATAGAGTAGTTGGATCTCAACCTCATACTACATCCACGCGCACTGTTTCATCGAATGCTGACACTGTTCAGTCAGGGGCAGGGATTGTGTCAGGTAGGCGTAACAGGGTTAGACCTCATACCCGTACCACATCGACACACACTGTTGCAACCAATGGCGATACTGTACAGTCAGGGGCAGGGATTGATGTTGCTACAGCCAATGTTTAATGCTACCACCGGGGCAGGGATTGTGCCGGTTACGCGTAATGGAGTAGAATCTCCAATCCGTACCACATCAACTCGCACTGTTACAACCCATGCTGACACTGTTACCGTGGGGTCAGGGAATCAGTTGAGTAGACATGACAGCTCAGGAATTTCACACAATGCTACCCCTTTAACACAGACAGTAGCAACTAACATTGTTACTGTTACCACGGGGTCAGGGAGTGGGCTGGATAGGACTATCGGTGTAGGAACCATTCCAACCACGGCAACTTTAACACATCCCTCAACAATTGGCATTGTGACTGGTGCTGGAGCTGGAGCTGGGAGCACGGCTGAAGCATCTGTCGGAGGTGGGGGTCAACCAGTTATTGCAAGTGATGGCATGGGAACTGGAGGGCAATCCCAAGAAGCTCCTGGGCTAAGTCAACAATCTCGAAGTACTGTCACAACTGGAAATGCCACTGTCCCCACCTCTACTGCAGCAGCAACAACAACAACAACAACAACAACAACAACCACTACCACTGTCTCAGGACCATCAAACACCACAAGTGGAACCAACGAGGTTATCTTAGACAGTGATGATGATCCTCTGAGTGTCTTCTTAGATGATGTTGAAATGGAAGAACGGGGCCATAGATGGCGTGCAAAACTACCAAGAGAAACTGATACCAGTAGTCTGGACAGGTACCTGTCACCATAAGTGCTGCACCAAACCAGGTACCAGTTAGCAGAAGTGCTACACCAAACCCAGTGACCTCAAACTACACCATCACAAGGCCACCAGGTACTGTATGGTATGTTTTAGGTAACTGAATGGATTGGTTAAAGGCAGTTTAAAGATTAATGGACTAAAAGCTGTATTGATTGCAAAACCTGACACCAATATTTTTGATTAATTAAGGTTGCAGTTAAAGATCAAAGTTTCCATTTATAGTTGTTAGTGAACTTCTCTTTCATATTTTGTTTTGGAGTTTATGTTATCATTACGCTGCACTTTCGTAAATAATAACAGGCTGTACATATGTACATAAATATATGATTAGATCACTTTACACCATTTACTTGTAAAACAACTATAAAATAAATTCAATTAGACTTATTAGCACAAGCAATCAGGGAGTGTACAGCAGTGGGGAGCAAAGGCTCATGTGACTACTATGTGTCAAATCTGTGCTTGCACCATGCATCATCATGTGGCACTGAAAGGGAACTGAAAGCTAATACAAGTGCATGTATTTATTGTTACGGGTTTCAGGTTTAACTGCCTCTGTTATCACAGCAGGAGTTTCCAGACCATCTGCCGAGATTCAACATGCAACAGTTACAGGTGACTGCTAAGATTTCCTTTTTTTTTAATATCATGACTTTTTCATTGACTAAGTTACAAATTCAGGACTCATGAGGCAAACATGTTGCTTTTTCAGCTCTCACCTTAAGTGCTAGAAGGGTGGTAACCTTGACCGAAATTTCAACGATTGCATACTAGAAACGAAATGCAATGTTGTTATGTGGCATTTTTGTTTTACATGTTTTGTACTTCAAAATTCTGTTTAGGAACCATTGAATTGCCAGATGCAAGTGTGTTGCTTGATTTATTACCTTGTACTCCTGGTAAGAGTTTAACATCATTATTGTAACAAGTACAAACTGCACACAACAAAACTTATCTTATTACATGTAGTTTTCCCATTAAAAGATCTATTTGGGTGCATGCAATTATCCCAGTGTGAAGAATATTAATTAATGTATTTGAATACAGTGTTGTAGCTATATAGTCTAAAACAGGTGTTTCTAATGTTTTGCAGGCCAGCCAGGAAGTGCATTGCAGACATCCATTGCAATGACACAGTCTCCAAGCCTGCCATTTAGTCATCCATGCAGCTTCAATGTGGTGAGTATGAAACAATGTAAGGTGAAGGGCTTTTTAAAGTGAACTTTACTTACAAATCGGAACAATAATTTGCAACTGGCCAGACTGTGCCATCTTTCTTTAACATAATAAATAATCTAATTACATTACATTTCTAGGTATAAATATTATTAAAACTTCTTCTTGGCTTACTATTTTAGCTCATGCAAATGGCTAGAGTGGAAGGAGAAGACAGTCGACCTGCACTTATGTGTGTCTGTAGCGAGAGGCAGTGGCTGCTGTGGAGGTAACAAAATCTGATTTCACATGCAGTTTTTTTAATGCCAGTATAAACTTGCATGTAGTGCCAATCAGGTGAAAAAAATGAATTGCTACTTACTTGAAAGGCCCTTTCAAAGTATAGAAGAATGACATTTTCCTCTTTAGAATATCTTTTTTCAATTTAGAGTTATTTTAACGTATTTGTATGATACAAATGAGAAAAGTGATGATGTCATAGGTGCAGGTTTCACTAAAACAGTACAACAATCAATCGCAAATATCTCTAGCATTATTAAAGGAGTGTTTCTTAAACTTGACACCAGAACTGTACATCAGAAAAGAAGCAAAATGACAAATGGTTGTAAATAATATGTGTGACACGAATTGGTTACCATAACCAAATGACATTTGATTAAATTAATGTTACAGAGTAATCTAATGTTAATGATAATTTGGTTTTTCAGGACTAGCCTCTAAAACAGGGAAATTGTTGAGTTAGTCAATGAACATTTTCTGTTTTGGGTGCAATCATCTTGTGGAACTGCTGGAAAGGAAGGTAAATCGATATGTTACAATAATTGACATAGCGTAAATATAGCTTCTGTAAAGTCCTAGCATTTTTGTGCGATAAAAACTGATAAGACTGCTGTGAAGGCTAGAAGATTTTTTGATGTATCAAAAGAAAGGCAAAGAAAAAAAATCAATTTGAGTTGACCATGATTACTTGGTTTCAGCCTTGACAGCTTTAAAAGATGAAAGTGACACAGCAGGTACGATGGCCATAGTTTGCAGTGTTGGTGGTAAAGAGAGAATTTTGCACAAGATTTCAGGTAAATAACTTCACAAATTCACAGTTGAAATTTGGTCTAGATTAGTACTCAATTCCAAAACTAAATATAACTTGCATTTTTATATGCCTTATGCACAATATTTCATTCATAGGCCCACCCACTGTAGCTGAACTGAAGAGAGCTCTGCAGGAGACACTAACAGCATTTCAAGAACGCAGGAGAAACTGGTATCCAAATTTATCATGTCACTGTTAGAATATGGAATTGAATTGTGCTGGAAGTGTGTGATTGCAAAACGAAAAATACATGATGAATTACTGTGTGACACACAGTATATGATCGATGTTACATTTGAATCTGCTCATGGAAGATTTCATGTTTTAAATATAAGTGCATGCATGTTACCAGCTATTTTGTCATTCAATCAATAAGTATATCAATCGATCAATCAATCACTCACTCAATCAATCCATCAAACGATCAACCAATCAATCAACCAATTCTCTACTTGCACAAATTCCACAATACACCTCTTTTACCCCCCAAAAATTTGCATAGGCATTGTTTTAGATCACTCTTGGGACATGTTCATGTCCCTGGAGAAATTGCTAACAATCAGAGTATGCAAAATTTTGGGGGGGTTGAAGAGGTGCATTCTGAGATTGTGCAAGTAGTGAATCAATCAATCACCTTTTCATTGTGCACTATCTATTGACAGGCTCAGACTACAGGAGGAAAGGGAACTGAGGAGGCAGCAGGATCTGGAGTATGAAGAGTCACCCCAGAATGACCGAGAGAAGGTGTGCAAAACATTGGCAATTCATTTTAGAAAAATAAATAGCTGTACTATAATTTAGTGGCTATTTATATCAAGTAATGTTCTAGCAAATGCATTAATATTACTTCCTTATATTCACTTCAGGAAAAAAGGCAGAAGAACACAAAAGCCTGTCAAACAGATCATGAACCACTCCCTGAGGTATCATACTTGACATTAATAACGAAACTGATAAATTTTCCTCTGTAGCCTGTTGTGTAGAGTCAGTGTAGAGGCAACAGTTTGTATTGAAAAAACAAAACTTTAAAGCCATGTTTTTGGAGGCATGGATGTCCAGCATACGTATGTAAAACCATCTGTTGATGTGTATCCCGACCCTATTTTTTTTCATAAATCTTACATCAAAACCAATGCAGATTGCCTCATGGGTAATACATTTATAATCAGAGAATTTTTATTCCAGGCAGAAGCAGGAGCACAAGCAGAAGAAGGCACAAATCCACCACCAACAAAGAGGCTGAGGTCGGACGAATTGACTCGTGTCATTGTCATTTCGCCAGATGGACGAAGGCACCAGTTGGATATTTCACGGGAAAGTACATTGATGGTGAGCGATGTGAATAAAGAGTTCAAATGGAGTTTTTTGTCGCCTTCCATTTGCCATTAATATAATCAACAAGATGTATGCACAAGATCAGAATATCTGCTGCATCTAATGTACCCTGCATCACTTTTGTTTTACTGGAAAGTTTTGATGTTGAAATTCAATTTGCCCTTGTCTCAAGGCCCCCCATTTTATTATATGTCACCATGGAGTCATTTATAAACTATGTGATCCAAAATTATCCTCAGGGGCCTTATTCATTAAGCTAGGCTCAGTTAAGGTGCATACAAGCAATGTTTCCCCCAAAATAGGCTTTTGTAATAAATATTGAACAAATAAACTGTATTAATAAACATTGAAATCAAAAAGGCTCCCAAGTTTTTGAATTCCAGGCTCCTTATATTTTTCATAATTTAATTCAGCCTAAATCTTGAATCACACACTTCCAAGAGGGACATCCAAAACAATGAGGAATACATTGAAGTCACTTTCAATGAAACCAAGCTGTAATTTGGGAGTAACTACAAAGTTACGGTTTAAGATTCGTAAAGTCAGACTTGCCTAGGTCTTCATTTTAAACCAAAGACCTGATTGGAGAACATAACTTTTTTTCACATTCTTGCCAGAAGATGCCATTATTCACATCATAAGATCAATGAATGCAACCGAATTTTGAAAATTTCTACTGAAAGAGAAGTAACTAGGAAGTACATGTATCAACTTGGCACCAATGTACAGCAGATGTCTCTCTCGGGTAGTTTTGACTGCAGGATAATGGCTGAAATTGACACTATGTATAATCTCCCCTGGGAAATTAAAAAAATTGTGATGTTGTAATCTAATCAATTCAGTGATAATTACCTCTAAGTGCCTGTAAGGTAAATCATATGCTTGCAATTTAAATTCCACACAGGAGTTGCACCAACAAGTCAGAAATTTTCTACCTGAAGGCTCAACAACCATCTCCCTAAGCTATCAAGTTGACGGAACAATCTGGAGACTTATTCCAAACCATGAAACCATGACTGTGGCACAGTTTGGTCTTGAGCCAAATTGTGTCCTGAGGTCCAGTTATTCTGAAAACTCAAGGGAAACTGATGCCTAAAATGACCATTTCTATTCGAGTCAAGAAGCCAGCTCAATAAAGGAAATGCCCGATTTATGCAATCTTCAGTAAATGGATATGTGCAAAATGCTGACTCCTGAAATTCACTTGTGAGTGTTTCCAGTTGAGACTTGCAGCAGACACTATCTAAAGGGAATTGAAAATGCTGACTCCTGGATCAGTTGAGAAATGCAGCATTCCTTTAACTTACATGCAGATTTTTCATTGATTAGATCGTTTTTCTTTTTAAAACATGCTTTGGCGTGATTGATAAACAATGCAATTGAACAAACTTAAATTTTTATACTTTTCTGCATCAAGCAACTGGAAAATTTTTGTACTCACTTTTTAAGAGATCCATTGTTACAACTAATATTATGGGCTTGAATTTTTACATATATGACAGTCTAGATCAGCATTCTTTCATTCAGCTACATTTTCAAGCATGGTTCTGTTTTACAAGAACCTGTGTTCTCGTGTTTTACACAAAATGTAGATCACGCCAGAGCATGTAATGGGTCATTATTGACATTTTTACAATCTTTTTATCCCTGGCAACAATGAGTCAAGTTGGTGACTTGATGACACCCCCTGAACCTTGGAATGCTCCTCTGTATCTACATGTATTGTGAAAGATTTGGTAACCCAATCGCACACTTGAGCAGAGTGAGAGAATTCCAATGTGAATCTGAACAGAGAAGGCAGGATAATACCCTCTTAGAAACGAGGGGGGGACCAGGAAACCATCGCCAAAACAATGGGTCTGTATTTTTTTAGCAGAAGTGTTTAATTCGTATTGTTTGTCTACATGTAACTCCATAAAACATACTGACTACCTAGTATGATTAACAGCCCTACAGTCTCTTCCACACTATACAGAAGAAATTTGAAAGCAAATGCATAAGGTTAGACTTAATGCCCACAATAATCTTTCACGAAAATACAACTGTTCACAAGCTCTGCTCAACACACTGGAGGAATTTGAAAATGCTAGTGTGGATGAAAACGTTAGAAAATGAAGCTTTTCAAAAATGATGACATCACAATCATGTGGTTTCTCCTCTCAAGTTTTCCTCAAACACAAATTTCTCTGGCGTAGTGTGGAAGCCACAGTTTGTATGAAAAAGTACTCAAAATTGGAAAAAGGAACATTCAAAATTTGTACTCCACCTATAAGGGTTTGATGTGTGGGTAATATAGATTTGACAATCCTTTGATATTTTTTAGGGGGGAACTTATCTCTTCTAAGAAGTGCACACAGTTTCCCTAGTGCATGGCTGTAGGACCACGGTGTGCTTTGAGGAACAGATAATGTACTGGGCAAATAGATGAAAATATTTACATGCCAAATAAAGGCTATGTCTGTTTTTGAGTTATATGCGCTTAAAGCTAAAATTAAGGGTGTTTTAGCAGGTTATATTGTTGCTATGGTAACCTATTGTGCCACAAAAGTAACAGCAACTTGTTCACTGATGATTGGGCGGTTTGTTGATACCATGATTTTGGCATCAAGCGATAAAGAGTGGTTATAATGACCAGTCAAACTCGAAGTCTTGAAAAGTACTACAAACTGCAACCAGCCACCTTAAATGGGCTCAGTCACAGTGACACGGTTTGAAAAGTTTAGCCAATCTTTTCAAATTCGTTGTTTGCAATCCGTGACAATCTTCTCCATCCTTAACCATCCTTGTTCCTTTATGGATTATTGTTATCTCTTTGATGTTTTTCTATCTTTACAAAGTGTTATTTTCAAGTTTCCTTCAATTTAACGGTAATTTTGTCGATGCTCAAAATAACTCAAAATACCGTGACTGAGCCCCTTTAAATATCTTCAATTGTTGAACAGTCAGATTTCCTCTTGTTCAGCTACACTCCCACTGAGGTAACATAAGTATCAGTATCACTCGGATCACCTATAGCAAGGAAATAAATATTGTTTTTTTTAACAGTGAATTGATATTTGAATACAATAAAGTGTGACCTGACAAGAAATTTTGCTGTTGGTCATGTTGTCAGTGGAAGGGAGCATAGAGGCAGTAAATCGGAACTCTATGGGGGTGGGACAGGTAAAGTGATAATTAATAATTTAAAAAAGAAAAGCCTGCACGGTATTACATGCAGACCCGAACATGACCCAGTCCAATTAAGTTGCACATCAAGCTTTCAAAAAATAAGTTGAAGACAAGTACAACATCAGAAATCACACCACATACTCATTACAATAAAAAGGACTCCAGGATCACCATGCCAAAAGAAGCTTTTGACACTACAGTGGCTATTTCGAATTCCATTGTTTTAAACACCTATTTAAAGATTCTCAAGGGGCTAATAAGTCCATATTTGCTCCCTAAGTATCCCATAATAGCAAGTTGAAAGATTGTTTTGTATTGCCCATTGTACTGTATTGCCATAAAGGTCCTTTTTGAACAATCTCATATGCTTGTTTTAGGAAGCATTTGGCCCATAATTTTTTCAAAAGGGAACAAGTAATCTGAAAGAGGGACTTTAATTTCATAAAAAGATATTACAAATAAATTTTTGGCAACAAAAAAGTATTTGATCTAACATGCTAAACTATACAATGAATGATACAATACGGAACAAGCTCAAGAAAACGCTTTTTGTGCATGTTGAAAATAACTCAAATAGGTTGAGCCAAGAGGGGATCTCTTAATAGTAAGCATTCGATCATGCACTCTAATTGATGCAAGGAACTCAGTGAAAACAACGAAATCAACATACTGCAATACTGAAAAGGAAAAGTTCTTGGAGACAAAAAGAGGGAAAAATAGATCTACAAAGGAAAAGTAAAAAAATTCATGATTTTTAAGAAGGTTACGACATGTTTTAATTTTAAAGACATGTTTCGATGTTGCCAACATCAGGAAATTTTAATTGGGTAATGAAAAATTAAAAACATGAAAATTCAGGGAAACACTGAAGGCTGGAAGAAACAAGAACAATATAAGTAATGAACAAAGATATACAAAAAAAATTATCAGTCTCTTACATTCATCAGGTTGTAAATAAGGGCTGAATCTTGACGCTAGAAGTGACCACCAGATCTCGCATTGAACAAATCTCTGGTCATGGTAAATTTCATTGTCATCCGAGGAAAATACAGGAATTTCGAAAAGTGATGAAAACGGGAATTTTGAAAAGTGATGTAACTGAGATAACAAGCATAAAACAACCTATCCTCACTTTTTTGTTCGTGCAAGCATGTTATTATTAGAAAATACAATGAATGAAAAAAAAGGCAACACCACTGAGGGTTATTACTGGGTAGTAAAATAAAAAATCTCCAACACATAAGGCAACCTTAAAAAAAAAAATCTGTATACTAAGCAACTCCAAATATAATAATGCCATTTCCTGATCTCAGACAAACAAATATCCTTGCTCTACACGTGACTGAGAGAAACCTGGTCATATGATTGATGGCAAAAGAGTGAAACTCATCAAAGAAGCTGCCTTCCTAAACTGAAATGACACTGCTCTGTACAAGTCAGGAGTCGGCTTTAAACGCATATTAATCCAAAGTGAGGATAGTGTATGCTGCAACAGTCTCTACTAAAATTCCATGCACATGAAATTTAGGAGCCAGCATTTACACACATATCCTTATTCTTGCAGATCTGAATCCAGCTTGATTCAAGGGTTAAATTGTAGAGCCAAAATAGAGCACTAAAAATTGCCTGACTTGAAAATAAATATTGATACCCTGGTTTCCATCCTCCTCCTCTGGATGAAATGATTCTTGTAAAACCATAATGACATGTTCAGGAACATTGAGTGAAATTGGAGCCACATCCACTCCTGATAATTCTTCCCCCTGAGGTAGTGGAGCATCTGGGTCATCCCCATACATGGCTAGATCATCGGGCAGGCTGTCATCCATAATACCTCTTACACCTGAGTAATTGGAAGAATGATGTTGCAAAATACCAGAAACCCATAACTGGTGTGGAGAATGGCTATGCTCAGTAGATAGTCCATGATTATTAAATGTCTCAATAAACTGTGCTAGTGCACTATTGATCCTTGGAGTGTAAACATAATGCAAGGCAAAAAGATCGATATCATTATTGCGAGTGAGTATACCAACTTGCTCCATATGTAAAAATATATCTTTAAAAATATATAAAATGCAGTGAACCACTTCACGCCATAATCTTTCAATCCTTGTGTTGTGAACACTCGGCCCGGTGATGAAACTGCCACGACCTTCACCCCTGTATTGAATCATTAGGTCACCAACTGCAATGTTTTCTCCTCCATCATCCGCTCTGACTCGCGAAGGCAATCCCCAGGTATTAATTGATTCTCGAAACAAGGTAAGCACTGTTGATGCCCTGTTGTTATTACTGCACCTTAGATAAACAATCAACCGAGAGTAACCGTCAATGCCCCCATGGATGACAAAACGCCAGTGACGCAGCTTCAGGTTGCTGTCAATGTGCCAGAGAAAATTGGGATGTGGGACTCTGTAAGGCCTACGTGGTATTTGCTGTGCCCAACGACAAGCTCTACCAATTGGATCCAGGCTGATAAGAGCATCACGTACACGCCATCTCTGGACACAGATCCCACGTCTTCGTAGTGCACCTTGCATGTATCTTTCCCCGCAACGAGGCATTGAAACAAGTTCCTCTTGCACAATTTGCTGCAATTCTACTTGCTGGATTGGAGAATAGGTTAAAAATGAAGGGGGTATGTCTCGATCAATGACCCGTCTATGTATGGTCCATCTAGACACACCAAGAATGCTAGCAATGCTGGTCCATGAAAAGTAGCAGGAACGTAAAAGCATAATCTGTTCTCTAGAAATTTCATAAGAAGGACGGCCTACAGCACCAGTATACCTAACAGGGGCACGGTAGGAGCTGGGGGTAAAAACAGGTAGTGCGCGAAATAAATCCTCGATTAAGCTAAGCTCTCTGGAAAGCTGTCTTAGGTTATTGACATCATTTGGCGAAAACTCAGGTGATGTTTCAACAAAAGTAATGACCTGATGCATGTGCCGCATTGCACCTCCCAGTCTAAGGAGCAAGAACTCTGCATTCTCCCTATCCAAGGGAGAATCACGGCACCTATCTAATTCCTGCAGAAGTGACATAATTGATGCCACAAAGCGCTGCAGTTGCCTGTTGGCATCTTGCCTATATACACAATGCATGAGAGAGTAACAAACAAAAAAATTAGAAAAGAATAAACATGGCAGGAATATTTCCCTCCAGCCCCCTGGCTCCATAAAGGATATTATTTCCATTCCCTTTCTTTAACTATCGCCAAAATTAATACAGGGATAAAATAGAAACCAATTGTCAGCAAATCAAAAATTTTAAAAGCTTCACTTGAAATAAAAAGTCCACACGCGAATATTTAAAAACATGTGCATGTTTTAAAGAATAAACTCAACATTACAGCAAGGCAAACAGACGGAATTCCAAGCAGTGATAGCCAAAATGAAATAAAGAATCTACATTAAAATTATCTCACCTATCCACATAAACAGCAAAAAACAGAAAGAAAACCAAGAAGATTTTCGTAGGCGTCATTGCACAGCATTTAAAAAAGTGCGGGATGTTTTGGTGACCCTCTACGCGTCAAGAAAAAACAGTTTAAAAAGATATGGATCAGAAAAGCGAGTCCTCTGGCCGAGATAAATCTTGACAAAACGTAAGATCTACGATCAAAATATGGCGGAACGGTATCGAGCCGAGAGGAGATGGGGTAAATAGGCTTCGTGTACGAGAACAGTTTCCGTCCTTAACAACAAGGGGGTTACTAAGGTTTCGAACGTCACGAGCCGCATCACATTACATGGTATAAATCAATATATCTTATTAACCAAGTACGAGGGCCGTACTGGGAGAATATCGGCCCGAGGTCTTGACAGTACGGACCGAGCGCAGCGAGGTCCGTACAAAAAAGACCAAGGGCCGATATTCTCCCAG
>OFES01000068.1_pt1 | contig 15696 bp, 14 predicted proteins | sample 1521151 | NCBI WGS metagenome assembly OFES01 (sample SAMN04272335, study PRJEB24112) | coral metagenome | biome: Coral reef; feature: Shallow seawater; material: Coral tissue | host: Coral | place: China: South China Sea | collected 2014
CTGTAACGATGCCTAGTGTTTTTAGGCATAAGAGAAATATAAGAATTAGGAAAAAGAATGTAGATATGTTCCTTGTGGTAGATGCGCGTGAAACAAATAATTATAAGCTAAATCAAATAAACAAAAATTTTTATCATAGGGAATTATCCTTACCTAATAAAATACAAAGTATTTTTAACACTTATTGTCAACGGACAATATTTTTGTATTCTCCAAATAGTGATTCTGGAAAGTATGCAAAAATATTAAGATTCTTACAGAATATTTATAATAATCGTCAATTTGAGCAGCTTTTTTTCTCTGAATTAAATAAGGATTTAATGAGTGGAAAAATTAATTCAAAGTTAGAAGATAGTTTAGATTTTACAATTCAAAATCGAACCTCTTCTGTATTTGACATTAAATACATATGGAGAAAAAATTTTTTCTTAAGAATACTAAGTAAATTAAGTAATACATTGTTTAATAAAAAACAATTAATTTCTCAAAATCAAGTTAATAAGCATACTTTATCAGGTTTAAAAGAAAATAAATTTCCAGTTTTTACATTAACTAATAAATTTAATCAAATTATTGTATCTGAGCCAGCAGAAGAAATATTAATAGGGAAAGGTACTTTTACAACGCTTTATAATTGGTTCTTAGATGTATTTGCATTAAATGGTAATACTAGAATTAAATATAAAAGTTGGTTTTTTGTTAATCCTAAAGATGCGATCGAATTTCGGCAGTATGTTAAAAATAAGTATCCAGCGTCCAATAAAGAGCATGGTTTAAATGTTGTTGCTGTTAACTTAAGTATGTATTATAAGTTATCTAGAGCTAACCATTCAAGAGTAGAATTTCGTTTGATACCAGACTTAAATGAAGTAGCTCAGCTTATCACTAAGTATAAATATCACAAAAATTTATATTTTCATCCTAATCAAAAATATGGGCAAGATTATTTTAAGGGACAACCGATTTATATTTTCCAACTTATAGATAAAATTAATACCAATAAGAACATATCAAAACATATAAACTATTATTATCGTATACCTCAAGGTATGCAATATAAATCGGTATTCACAAATTATAATTTAGCTCTAAAAGCTAAGAAAAAATCGAATATTTATCGAAGTAATAATTCTTTCAATACTGTAATAAAAATACTTGTGTATAATCTTGAAGATTTTCTAAATGATATAAATGTTAGTAGCGCTTTAGAAAAACAAGCTTTTTTATTCATACCTTCCAAAGATTCGTATGATTTTATTAGATATGATGAACGAGAAGCCTTTTACGTTTTGAAAAATATTTCACCTTACTTATTTAATATTCAACTATGGATTAAAAGAATAGTTTATTCGTTAACGACTAAGCGGCCAACTAATATATAAAGGTTATCTTTTCAATGTGTTCATTTTCTTGAATAGTACTCAACGATTAGTAGCTCATTTAGTTGCAGTGCTACCCATTGCCTTTCTATAATTCTATTTACTCTAGCTAATAGTTTAGTTTTTTCTAATTCTAAATGGTTAGGAATATTCGCTAAGCCAGGAAAATTTAGATGTTTTTCAATTAACTTACGTGAAATAGCATTGTTTTTTACTTTTATTATGTCTCCGGGTTTGCATTGGTGACTACATATATTTGTTGGTTTTTCGTTTAATAAAATATGTCCATGATTAATTATTTGTCTTGCTGCAGGTATTGTTGGTGCCATACCAATTCTAAAGATAGTATTATCTAATCTCATTTCAAGCATTTGAAGCAATGTTAAACCTGTTGAACCTTGTACTTTTCTAGCTGCCTTAATGTATCTTAATAGTTGTTTTTCACTTAGTCCGTAATTGAATCTTAATTTTTGTTTTTCTTCAAGTCTCACTGCATATTCAGATGCTTTTTTTGATTTTTGTCCGTGTTCGCCTGCTGGCACATTTTTTTTTGATATCTTACGAGTTAGGCCAGGTAATTCACCTAAACGTCTGCATATCTTTAGACGAGCACCTCTATAACGAGACATAGTATAACTCCTTCAAAATTTTAATATAAATCAGATAAGCAAAAAAATTATAAGTTGACAATAAATAGTTTTTCAACTATTTGCAGTTTCTTTTTTTAGGTGATAAAATCATAATCATCTGTTTTCCGTCTCTAGAAGGAGCTTGTTGTATATCTGCTAAAGTATTCAGATCTATTGCCATTTTATTTAATAGTTCAATAGCTAAATTGAAATGCTGTATTTCCCTTCCTCGAAAAGTGATAGTTGCTTTTACTTTATCTCCGGATTGCAGGAAACGAAGAGCTTGGTGAATTCTAACTTTATAATCATGTTCTTCAATCTTGTACCTCATTTTAACTTCTTTTAGATTAACATTATGTTGTTTTTTTCGGGCTTCTTTTGCTTTTTTCTCTTGTATAAATTTATACTTTCCGTAGTCAATAATACGACATACTGGTGGTTTGGACTTATGATTGATCATTACTAAATCTAATCCTTCGTCATTAGCCATTCTTAGTGCCTCTTCAGATGAATAAATTCCTAATTGAGAACCAGAAACACTTATAAGTCTAACTTGTGAATGTTTTATATGTTCGTTAACAATTGGTTGATTGTTGTGGTTGTTCTTAAAATTTTTTGATTTTTCTAACACAAAGCAATAAAAAATATCATTATTTATAAAAAAATGTTGGAAACGTACTCAAAATATTATACCATTAGATATGGTAGAATAGCATTAGGTCTAATTTCTTGATTATTTAACTTTTAATGTGATTTCTTAAACATAATATTAATTATTGGATCTTATTAGCATTTATGAAACATACATTATCTGTTCTTGTTGAAGATGAAGCAGGGGTATTATCAAGGATAGCAGGTTTATTTGCGCGCAGGAGTTTTAATATTGAAAGTCTGGCAGTGGGACCTGCGGAAAAAAAAGGTATATCAAGAATAACTATGGTTGTTCCGGGAGATAATAGAACAATCGAGCAGCTTACGAAACAATTATATAAATTGATAAATATATTAAAAGTTCATGATATAACGAATGTACCATGTGTAGAGAGAGAGTTAGTACTTATTAAAATACAGATTTCTACACAAAATCGCTCAACTATTTTGGAAATTGCTAGTATTTTTAGAGCAAAAATAGTAGATCTCGCTCATGACTTTCTAATTTTAGAAGTGACTGGCGATCCTGGTAAAATGGTAGCTATTGAACAATTATTAAAGGAATATGGAATTGTAGAAATCGCAAGGACAGGCAAGATTTCGTTGATACGTGAATCTAATGTTAACACAGAGTTACTGAAACAGGTAAAATCAAGAGTAATTGCTAACTAGTCAATTTTTTTTGACTTTAATTTCAAAATTTGACCAACACCCTGGTTTTTCGACAAAGGGTAGGCATTCTACAATATCCCAATCAATTTCATTATATCATCCGTTATTTAAATTAGTTTTTATAATCCTATGTTGTGTTATGAAAGCATTTAAAGTATTTAATTGTTTACTTGTGTGTTGCCTTTCAATACTTTGATAAGTTTTATAAGTAAAAATATGTTTGCAATTAATGCATATGCACAGAGCTATTAAAATGTTATTTAAAAATAATATTGGGGGTGGAGGGACTTGAACCCTCATGATCAAATTAGATCAACAGATTTTAAATCTGTTGTGTCTACCATTCCACCACACCCCCAATTATTATTATAAATAGATTAAGCGGCACCCAGATTCGAACTGGGGTATAAAGGATTTGCAATCCTCTGCCTTACCATTTGGCTATACCGCCTAATATATAATCTAATCATACCATATTTATTAAACTGCTGGTAAATAAACGGCTTTTTAAGATATCTTCAGATTGAATTGTAACTAAATCGGCCTTAGTTAGAATTCTATCACCACTTTCGAAAATTCTATTAGCTTGTCTCATACGTGCTCTGTCAATAGCATTTCTAATGCTTCTTGCATTGGCAAAATGAGGTTGCTTCATTCTTCTTTCAGCATACTCAAGTAAAACTACATCAGCATCTGGAGCAAATTTGTACTGTTGTTCTTCCAACATTAGTTTTGCTATTTTCAATAGTTCTTCTGATCTATAATTAGGAAAATTCACATGGTTAGTTACTCTTGAAGATAAGCCTGGGTTAGAATCATAAAATTTATCCATTCTGTCTTTATATCCAGCAAATACTACAACTATATCATCTCTTTGATTTTCCATTACTTGTAACAATATCTCTATAGCTTCAGCTCCGTAGTCCCTTTCATTATCGGGTTTATATAGATAGTATGCTTCATCTATAAATAATACTCCGCCCATTGCTTGTTTCAAGACCTCTTTGGTTTTTGGTGCTGTATGACCAATATATTGACCTACCAAATCATCTCGTGTAACGGTCATTAAATGCCCTTTACGTATGTATCCTAATCGGTATAAGATATCTGCCATTTTCATAGCGACAGTTGTTTTTCCTGTACCTGGACTGCCTGTAAAAGACATATGAAGGCCCGGGTTACCGTACACTAAGCCTGATTTATTGCGTAATTTGTCAATTAGCAATAAAGCAGCTATTTCTCTAATTCTTGTCTTGACTGGCAATAAACCGACGAGTTCTTCATTTAATTCATCTAAAACTTCTTGTATTTGTGTTTTATCATATTCAGCTTGTAAATTTACAAGTGTATCATCAGTAAAATCTTGATTCATTCGGATTGTTTTTATGCAAAAATGTTGATGCTAAGTAAAAGAAACTTCAAGGTATGAAGTTTCTGATTGGTTTTCATACAAAAGTTTTTTAAGTAATGATTGCATACTTTATTTAGTAACGAGAACCTTCGGGTTTGTCTACTGCATAGCTATGAAAACTATATTTTTGGCTACGGCTAGTATCTTCGTTTCTAAGAAGTGCAAATCCTGGTTCAGATAGAGGACGGTTAATTATGAAAGATAAAACGCAACTTTCAGTTCCTCTTATATTATCAAAAGCATTAACTTTAATATATAAATTGGGGTGTTGCTTACGGCAGTTATTAATTTCAAATGTTACTGTTGCTGTGTCTTTAATATCAAATAATGGTAAACCCCATAGTTCCCAGTAACTGTTTCTGGGATGTGGATCTTCAGTGTATTCAATATTAATAGCCCACTTATTTGCAATTGCATAAGCAATTTGTTTACTAATCTGTTCATCAGTTAAATCAGGAAGAAAAGAAAACGTCCCTTGTGTTAATCTCACTATTATATGCTCCTTGGATTTGGTTTTTCAGAGTTATATTAGTTCAAGTATTGAAATAATTTCTTGAATTTACTTAAACGTTTGCGGTTGGGGTTTCAACGAAATCAGCAGTATCTGTGGAAGTATAATTGAATGTAATATCTTTCCATAGATCTAATGCTGTTTGTAAAGGACCGCAAGTTTTGGAAGCATCACGTAGGATTTGTGGTCCTTCAGCTACATAATCGCGTCCTTCATTTCTTGCTAAAACCATTGATTCTAGAGCTACACGATTAGCTGTTGCACCTGCTTGAATACCATCTGGATGACCGATAGTTCCGCCACCAAATTGAAGAACTACATCTTCACCTAGATAATATAATAATTGATGCATTTGGCCACAGTGAATACCTCCAGAAGCTACTGGAGTAACTTTGCGTAAAGATGCCCAGTCTTGTTCAAAGAAGATACCTTGTGGTAAATTAATATCTAAATGAGTTAAAAGTAGTGTATTATAGAAGCCTTTAATCATTAGTGGATCACCTTCTAGCTTACCTACAACTGTGCCTGCATGAATATGGTCTACTCCTGCCATACGCATCCACTTACAGATAACTCGGAAGTTCATACCATGGGATTTCTGTCTAGAATATGTAGAATTACCAGCACGATGTAAGTGCAGTATCATGTCGTTATTACGAGCCCATATTGCCATTGTTTGTATAGCTGTATATCCAATTACAAGGTCAACCATAATAATAATGCTACCAAGTTCTTTAGCAAATTCGGCTCTTTGATACATTTGTTCCATTGTAGCTGATGTGACGTTTAAATAATGTCCTTTAATTTCACCAGTAGCTGCAATTGCTCTGTTAACACCTTCTATAGAATATAAGTATCTTTCTTTCCAGCGCATGAATGGTTGAGAGTTGATATTTTCATCATCTTTAAGAAAATCTAACCCACCTTTCAATCCTTCGTATACTACTCTACCATAGTTTTTACCTGATAGACCTAGTTTTGGTTTTACAGTTGCACCTAGAAAAGGACGACCAAATTTGTCCATGCGTTCGCGTTCTACAATAGTGCCTGTAGCTGGGCCTTGAAATGTCTTTAAATATGCTACAGGAATACGCATATCTTCTAAACGTAAAGCTTTTACTGCTTTAAATCCAAATACATTGCCGATGATTGAAGCAGTAAGATTTGCAATTGAGCCTTCTTCGAATAAGTCTATATCGTAAGCAATATATGCAAAATATTGGTCTGTAGAATTTGGCACAGCATCTACTTTATAAGCTTTAGCTCTGTATAAATCGCATGCCGTTAATAAATCGGTCCATACAACAGTCCAGGTAGCAGTAGAAGATTCTCCTGCAACAGCTGCAGAAGCTTCTACTGGATCTACTCCTGGTTGTGGAGTTACACGGAATAAAGCCAATACATCTGTTTCCTTAACTACATAATCAGGTTCCCAGTAGCCCATTTTTGCATATGGAATTACACCGGATTCATAACGTTCATTTTTTATTCTTGTTCGTTGCTCTACGGATGTTTCAGACATATATTCCTCCTAGAATTTAAGGTAGTATCATTAGGTTTTTACCAATCTGACTATTCTTTAAAAAAAGCGATTATTCTATAATATAACCTTATATATAATACTAACATTATTTGATGATCAATTAATCTCAACCTTATTTATAGTACTAATAAATTTCATTAATGTTTTTCTTTTATTTCATTTTTTGCAAGTAGAAGATTTTAATTGATTTTTATGTTAAAATCTTTTAAGCAAGGTATATAAAGCTAGAGAAATTTTATTTTGGTAGTATCACAAGTTATAGATAGTTCTTTTCGAGAAGAAGTGTTAGAATCTGCTAAACCAGTGTTGGTTGATTTTTGGGCTCCTTGGTGTGGTCCTTGTCGTATGATTACATCAGTAGTGGATGAAATAGCTAATGATTATAGTGATATTATTAAAGTCGTAAAAATTAATACTGATGAGAATCCAAGTACAGCTAGCCAGTACGGTATACGTAGTATACCTACTTTAATGGTTTTTCATAATGGTAAAAAAGTTGATACTGTAATAGGGGCAATCCCTAAATCTACTTTGGAAAGTACATTACAAAAATATTTAAGTAAGAATCATGGTTAAGAGATGCGCAATAACTAGAAAGAAGTTTAACAATGGTTATAGTATTTCACGTTCACATGTCAGAACTAAAAAAAGGCAGAACATAAATCTTCAGAGTAAAAAAATATGGTCAAGAAAAGATAATAGGTGGATTAGATTACGTATTTCAACAAAAGCCATTAAAAGTATTTATAGAGCTTAATATAAAAAATGGTGACAAATTTTGAATATTGTGATATGATTATGGTGTGTAAAGTTTTTTAAAAAAAGTGTGAGTTATGAGAGAAAACAATATGTCGTTTGTAGATCTAAATAAAGAATATGATTTTGAAGTTGTAAATGATCTTTTAATTGAAAAACCAATTGGTTGGTCATCAGCATGTTTGTATCCAACTATTGATTACTATTTGAATTGTAACTGTACAGATATGGAGGAAAGTAATATAATTCAGAAGACTGCCGAGTTTTAGAGAAGTAAGATTATCGAGAATTTTATTCTCGATATTTAATGCTGGTATAGCTCAACTGGTAGAGCAGCTGATTTGTAATCAGCAGGTTATGGGTTCAAGTCCCCTTACTAGCTTAATTAAATAGACTTAAGCCAACACTTTATAGCACAGGTAAATTGGCCAATAGAAGATATGCAAAACCTGCACCCCCAATAGAGCCAACCAAAAATCCAGCTGTAAATTGACTCCAACCTTCATTTGTTTGTAATAGATCTTTTGAATCTTCTTTATCAAAGGTAACATTCCCATATATTGATAGACAAGTAGTTAAGATAATAATTAATCCAACAGTTGATAAAAATCCCGATAATAAAGAAATGTCTGTATTTCTTAATGGACCAAGCTTATCAAATGGTCCTATAAGAAAGTAGCCATGTGCCATACCTATCTCTAACCCTCTCAATAAAGGAGATAATCCTCTACGGTATGCAGGTAGGTTGCTTATTAAACCTTTAGTAAAGCTAGAAGTACTTACAGGAGTAGATAAGTTACCAACAAAGGGATCATTGTTATAAGGTTTTATAAAATCAGGCATAAATATGTATTCCATAAGTTAATATATAAATGACTATTAATTATTAACGAAAGATATTATATAATATACTCTATATGATAAGTTTGTATAGTATAATAAGTATTATCCAATGTTTTATTTTAAATATTACATAAAACATTTTAATTTAGTGAAAGTTACTCATTTATGTTTACATTAATTAGTTACATTATTTTCCTTGGTCTTTTTTCTGCTCTTGCATTGGTCTTGTTTTTTGGTCTGCAAGCAATTAAATTGATTTAAATACTCATAAATCTATTGATTAAGCATGAAATACATGTTCCTTAACTATTCAACATTTTTTAATAATACTGGAAATTTCATTTAAAAATTCTAAATTGTTATGTAGTGTTTGTAACAAATGTTTGTTTATTGAAATAGGATATGGTATTGAATATGTATAGTGTATCTAATCATAATATAAAAGTTGAAAATATTTTGGGTTCCCGCCGTATTAGCAATTATTTATGGGCATCTATTATTTTATGTGGTGGTGGAAGTTTTTTTTTGTTAGGCCTTTCTAGCTATTTAGGGACTAATTTATTGCCTTTTGTTCAATCATCAAGCATTATTTTTATCCCACAGGGTATGATTATGACATTCTATGGTACTATCGGTATATTTTTGAGCCTTTTTTTATGGTTAACAATTATATGGGATGTAGGTGGTGGATATAATGAGTTTAATAATCATAAAGGAACTATTACAATTTTTCGATTGGGTTTTCCAGGTAAAAATCGTATTCTTTATTTAGAGTATAGTATAAAAGATATAAAAGCTATACGTATATATATACATGATGGTTTAATACCTAAGAGAGAAATTTATCTTAAGATAAAAGACAAAAGAGAAATCCCTATAACACGTGTTGGACAGCCATTATTACTATCAGAAATAGAAGAAAAAGCAACTGAGCTGGCAAATTTTTTAGGTGTAGTATTAGAGGGTATAGAATAAAAAGGTGAAAATAGAAGTAATTATATTTGTGTTATATTAGTTGGTGTATTACAAAGCGGGTATAGTTTAGTGGTAAAACCTTAGCCTTCCAAGCTAATGATGCGGGTTCGATTCCCGCTACCCGCTCTATTAATATTTCCGATTTATATGTTCATGCATCTGGCTGGATTCGAACCAGCGATGTTCCTTACGGAATGGCGGATTATTAAAGTCGACTTATAGTAAGCCTCTTATTCCAAACCGTACATGAAACTTTCATTTCATACGGCTTTAATCATTTTAGATTGATAATAAATTGGGCCCTGATCTTCAATGCAATACAATTTAAGTACTATTTCTTTAATTGCCATCTATATATTATTTGGTTAGCTTTCTCATTAATATATTTAATAAAATGTGCACTTAAAATATTTTTGTAATGGTTATACCAATGAAGTAAATTTTTTCTAATTAATCTCCGAACATTTCCTGTAGATAAGTAGCTATTATAACGCCAATAGTTGAAACGATTTTTGTGATAAAGTGAATATCTAGTACTATATAGCAGATTCTTGATAGATTCTAAGCTAGGCATGAGTATCATTCTGTATTCATAATGTCTATTCTTTATTGCTATGTAGATGTCTGCAAATTTAAGGTACTTCGATTTACCTTTGTTTTTCATCCATACTTTTTGATACAAATTATATCTGATCGATCTCAGGAAGCAACTGTTTAAAGCATGTATATATTCTCCTTGAGAGTAGCTAAAATAATAGCTATAACCTTTTATATTATATAAAATCAAATTGTTAATGAAGCAACAATCTAAATGGATTTTACTATAAATATACCATTCTATTCCGGTACAGAATATTCTCTGCAGTAATTTGCATAGATGGTCATGCCATTCGGTATGTTTCACATAAAAGCTTTGATATGTACTTTTATGTTCAATCAAATGTTGCATAGATAACCAGTCTTTGATTTTAATTCTAATATCTGGTAATGTATTTAGCTTATCAATTAGATAACTTTGATCAATATACTTCCAGCATGCTGACGCTGATCCACTGCTTATGCAAACTGATTGAATTTCGTAGTTAATAGTATGCTTAAAAAAAAGAATAATCTTTTGGACTATATCACAATCGAAATTAAACATTGATTCAAGTCTGGGTAACCATTCAGGTTTCAGTATTAAATATGTAATATATTGTTTTATTTTTTCTTCTATTAGCTGCATTATGTTATAACTTACAGACTGCCTCAGGAAGAAAATATTATTATTTAAAAAGTTCTTCAAAAATAACGATTTTTGTTCTTTTGTGAATATATATTTCGTTTTTTTGCATACGCAGTAGTACTTCTCTAAATTAATTAGTGTATGGTTGATGGCTAGTACTTTAATATTATGGTTTGATATTAGTTGCTTTTGTAAGCTATGAATTTGGCTTGTATTGCATATTTTAGAAGCTTTATATATTCTTTTTTGAAAACTTAATATGTTAAAGTAAACTTTGTGTAAAAATGTTTTATTCCATATATAATGCTTATTTTCTATATTATAGATATATGTGTTTAGCATATTGAATTTCTCAAAATTACTATATTCTAAAATATGATGTAATATGTTTGTAATAATAATTAACTTTACTTTTTATTACTTCTTTCTATAATACAAATATTTGTTACCTAAACTAACGACAATAGCAATTTATTTAATTGGTCTTGTAAACTTTGTATAATAGTTACTCCGTTCCACATTTTCTATACTATAATTAACTTAGGCTCCTCTCTATATACTTTTTACTCTTTTATAAATCAAACATTGACTAGCTCATATTAGTAATGTATATGGTAAAGATTTTATTTATTATAAATCTATGAAAGTACTTTATTCAAGGGTTCGTTTCCTAGCCTTATTAATTTTCCTAATAGTTAGCTTAATTTAAGTATATGCAAGGTATATAAATACTGAAATTAACTATTAGAGTCCATTTATGATAAACAAATGATCAGATTTGCGCTGATAAAGAAAATATAGTTGTTATGTTTTATTATGTAATAATAAAATATTACTTCAATATTTTATTTAGAACCTTTAACACTCAAAAACGGATCGCACATGAGTCCGCTGCCTTCGGCCTCTCGGCTACAGATGCATACTCAGTGAATCATAGCATTAAAACAATCTATAAATCAATATATATTTTACTCGTTCATGTTATGGTATGTTGCTACAGCTGAAGGCGAAATCCGGTTTAAGTATCTGAATATCCAATATTTGAAAATTGTATCTAATATAACAGGAAAGGTAGAAATAAAAACAAAGATAAAGTCTCTACTTTCGGGTAAACCAAATCGTCTTAACATTGCTTCAATAATCACTTCCCATCCGTGTGGAGAGTGGAAGCCTACAAACATATCTGTAAATAATATAATTAGAAAAGCTTTTGCGGTATCGCTAAGGCTATATATTAATTCATTAATGAAAGATTTTAAAATGGATACTTGTCTTTTACTAGATTGAATAAGAACAATAAATATTGCAATAGATAAGAGGTCTCCTACCATATTTTTTATAGCACTTGCACTTTCATTTGCGTATTCTTTAGCTAATTCTAAAGCCTTATTTGTTATTTTTTCATTTATTAATTTGTATGATGAATCTGGTATTTGACCTATTAAAATTTCAAAGTGTAATCTTTCTTCAAATCTTTGTAGTTCTGCAAAAGCTCTTTCTTCTTGAGATTCATTTAGAAAGAGCGTAAGTTGTTTATTATTCCATAAGTGGTCAATAAAAGGACCAATGATGAAGCTTTTAGATGTTTGGTTTATTATAACTGGCGTAATCAATAGAAGTACAATATATTTTAAAGATGTTACTGTTTGATATTTTGATACTTTAAATTCTTCTAAAGCTTCAATCTCGGAGTTTGGATCTAATTCTTTTTGAAACTTATCGAAGACTTTACTAATAGATTTTGGTATAGGCCCTACTTTTTCGAAAGCTGACTTGTTAATCTTATTTAAATTCCAATATTTCATATCTTCTAGTATTCATTGTATTTTTTATACTATATTATGACTTAAATTAATCGTAAATATTGTTTAGTAATGTTTATAATTTGGAGAGTTTTTTCAGTATACAAAAAACATGTTACAATTAATATAAAGTAGTATGTATGGTGACTTCTTGTATTGGGTGTTATCGCAAGTAATTATTAAATACTGAATATCATAAAAACATATAAAAGCAAAAACTAAAACAAAATAATAAGTCCAAAATGTAATTAGATTCCTGAATAAATTTAATAATGGATTGGATAAGCTATCAAAAAACTTAGAATCATATAGTTTACTTTTTGTCGATATTGGTAAAGAGTTTTTTCTTTTACATTGATAACACAATTGTTGAAAACAACATTGCAGCACATGTCAGAGCAGCTGGTATAGTATATGGAAAAAGCGCTCTATGGATTTCAAACTATCATAGATGGATGTTGCTTTAAACTCAACTGGGTAATCTATAGTAGAAGTCCCTTAATGAACCACAAACTATTTAAAACAGAATCTCGGAGAAAAAACAGAAATCCATCTATTAAACTGTGAAATCATTAATCATGGACTCCGAATAGTAAAGTAAACCGTAATAAAGAATTGTACATTCTGATCGAAGACAAAGTAATAAAGCATATAAAGAACATGTTTCCGCAAGCTAACATATCGAGCAACTTTGACCTAAAGATAAAAAAATTCGTTAGTAAATTCATTACACATATAGCATCCAATTACATCACTCTAAGAGAGAATAAACTCTCTAATGCAAAAATGAGATCCCATAGAGACTTCAAATACCATAGTTATGAGTTTCAAAATAAATCTCCTATTAAAATAGGAAAGTGAGAACCTATCGAAATGCTTTCAAAAAGTATTGATGGGGATATTTACAACCTTCAAATACAAACTCTCTTCATCAATCGTACTATCATAAAAACAAAAAACTGCCGTAACATGATGAGCCAATTAAAGAAAAACATAAGATTTGTACTAATAATGCTTACTATAATGTGCGTATGGTACTTGAGCGTTAGCTGTTTTAAGATTCCTCTTCAAAATCAAAGGACAATACTGTAGCTGTAACAAAGAAATTGTTGCCTTGAAGAGAGAATGTTTACAACCTTACGAAACAGCATACATAACAAAGGAAAACGATCTCAATTTCGAGGAAATGCGAAATAAAGAAGAAGATAGATAATGGAGAAAAAAACTTGCTGTTACGCCAAAAAAAGATCTAATTTGAACACTTATACAAATCACTATATAATCAATTAAAATGTTATTTAATTGAATAATAAACAAAAAAATTCAGTATAGTAGTTTAACTACACCATATACTATATAGAGCAGTGAACTCATTTTTTTATAATTTATAGTGATGCTTTTGGTGTACATTTTTGTCGTTTTTTTTATAGGAAAATGAATTTGTTTTTGAGATTTTTAAGATTACCTTTTATGATCTCTACTGAAAGAATACATCCTTTGTTGAATTTTGGTATCTATACTGCTATTATTGCGTGCCTGAGACCACGTAATGTTCAGACCATAGTAAGAAATCTTCAGAGTCAAAGAATGCTTGTTCCTAGGCTTACGACTGAACTGACTCCTATAAGCTTTGTAAAATATTGTATTAGCAATTTTCGGATTGCACTACGTCGGGAGTCACTTTGTATAGTTAATAGGCAAGTCTTTCGAAGTCACAGGATTTCTATGGAAACAACTTTTTCGTGCTGGAAATCAGCGACAGGCAGTTAGTGAAATATTGCTCATGTTATCTGGGACTATTAGTTCAGATCTCTTGGTACCTAACAGCAAGGGAAACATTTATGTAGTGGGACTTTCTCCAAATGCATTAGCTACAATTGGTGCATTGTTATTGTTATGATGTTATTAAAAAATATCTTGTTGTTTGTTGGCTAAACCATTAGTTTACGGTTCCTATTACGTTTAGCGATAAAGTCTATTAAGAGAAAATTTGTTGGTGGCCCAAGTATAGATATATCCTACAAAGAAGACTCGTCGCTATGTAGTGCCTCTTGACAATATCTATGGATAGATGCAAGCAGAGAGTACGCTTTTAGAGCCCTTAAGTATAGCTGGTAAGCCGTGAAATAGAAGAACGTTTTAAGCTTATAACAATCTCGGATAATGAGTTATTAGTGATCTTTGATGATCAGCTTTCCAAATTAATGCCTAAGAAGCAACTTACATTTAAGACTACCATTAAAATTTTAAAATCACTAGACAAAAGTATACAAATATCAGCAGTCAGGCTTAGTTATGACAAAAATTCTGGAAAACAGTGTAGGATAATTAAAGATAAATTATCTGAAGCGAGAGTACAAAGTGAAGTAATCGATTTTACATTTAGATCATCCTTGAGGCTTTAAATATACAGAAATATACTTGGTTGTACAATATTGAAAGTATCAAAGTTTTACTTTTAGCTAAAAGGTTATTAACTAAGTGTTGTTTTATCCATTAGTTAATAGCCAACAAGTTTACTTGTTGCTAGAACAGAAGAGAGATTTTATAATAATTATCTTGATCTCATTTTGTTATTTCGAGAATTGCAGGTTAAACACATATATTCTCCTTAAAATCAGTTCTAAAAAGCAGAATTAAAACGCTATAGGTATATTATGGTATGAAGATAACTATCTGCATTAGCTTTTGATATAACCAATTATATCTTATATAGTGTCTGATAATCCTCCAACATGTGTAAGTAATTTAGTTGAAGGGTTAAGCAGAGAGTCAAATATATCCAATTTAGAAGACTAGAACTTATTAATAATAGAAGTTTTCCTTGATTTCTGATTGAATTTTTCAAAGCTGTATATGATTATGTTTTATGTTGCCAAAACGATTTTTATATTACATAATATTACAAAAAATTTTTTTTCCAAAGTAGACAATTTAAATTAGTTTTTATGTCTTTAATCTGAATAATATCCTTAGATAATTAGATTATTTAAGATATAAATTTAGTACGAAACGCTTGAAGGAAACAACAAATCTTCCAAAGGTTTTAAAAAAGACTAAACATAGATTGTTTTTATATTTTAAATGATTTACTTGATTATTTATGTATGTTCTTTTATAGTAGCAATTTACTAACTTCTTTATATCTAAACAGCAACCCAAATTTATATAGTTATCTTGATAATGGTCTCACTCAGCATTTAACATATAATTTAGTATTTCAAGGCATTAGTAGCATTAAGTTAAGAAATAGAATTTTTACTTATCTAAATCTAAAGCATTTAATATACTTGAATAAT
>OFES01000069.1_pt1 | contig 15651 bp, 2 predicted proteins | sample 1521151 | NCBI WGS metagenome assembly OFES01 (sample SAMN04272335, study PRJEB24112) | coral metagenome | biome: Coral reef; feature: Shallow seawater; material: Coral tissue | host: Coral | place: China: South China Sea | collected 2014
TGATATTTCAAAAACGGTTCGGAAAACCCTTTTTATATTATCGAATTTTTGATGGAGGATACCAAATGGTGGATTCAGTGATATCATGCGACGTCATAACCAACGAATCCATCTCAACTACTACAGAAAACTGAGAGTACCTAATACTGTATCTTAATATTGTATTTTAGCTGGTGCGAAAACTTATGGGGGTTCCAGCAAACCCTGCTTATGCTTCAGAGGGTTATTCACCAGAATAGATTTTGAATGTAAAACATTTAACGCTCCAATAGCTTGTTCTTTCCCTTCAGGTGTGGTGTTTTGGTGGTTGTTTCTGCACTTATCGAAAGCAGTTTAATTCCCTGCTTGATGTGAAGGAGGCCTTGCGTAAAGCAAACATTGACCTTGTAAACAGCTGGAATGACAGCTTAGTACAACATGCTGACGCAACGATTGGACGCCTAAACATCCCTGTTCAGTTTCCATGGCCTCTGAACACAGGTGGAACTATACAGATGCCTACCAACAGGAGCTTCCCGGTTCCTGATATTAGTGACTTCGCCGGAAGCCTCACACATCAGGTAGGCATCAATGGTTCTCTACCACCTTTTCATTTGGTTGGAGTTGGAAACTTTGGCTTTTCCATTGAAACTTTCCTTATATCGTTCGATGAAGGAAACGTGTCGTCAATTCAAATAGTTTTTCTTATTCCTGGATGGGATGCCTTTAACAAGTTCCAGTTTAAAGTTGTCCAACCAAAACTCATTATTGAACTTGGATTTACACACCAAACATTTGAAGTGCAAGCCAAAGGATTTATCGCTGCACTGAATCAAGCAGTTTCTAGTTCAAAAAGCGTAGGGTTGCCCATTCAACTTTTCTTTCCGAAACACCCCGGTGATTCTTTGCAAATCCACGCCTCAAATAAAACTGCTGTTGTCGACTTCAATTCTTTGGCGCCCTTATTTTCTACTGTGGCCAATGTTAGAGACACCCTGAAGGCAATTGCTGAAATTTCTCAGACCATTACAGTCCCCATCTTTATCTTGCATGTGGCTCCTGGATTTTCCAACATCTCCATAATTAACGTCACAACTATCTCGGTCAGGCCATTTACAATTATAGGTAAAATTATTATCACTAATGCCACATTTCAATTGTCACAAAAACAAGACTCATTTCAAGCAGTCATTGAAATCTGTGGACAACAGCTAAGAGTTGCTATGCTGAAAGATACCGGCCAGCATCTGACCTTAGAGGCAGAAAAACACAGAAATTTGTCAATTGCCATTGAACCTTTTCTTTCTTGTGTTAACGAAAGAAATCGACCAGACACTAACTTTATGCGTATGAACCTATCATCATCTTTATTTGGCCTTGACTTGTTGAAAATAAAATACAGATTACAGCCAAAGCTGGAGCTAGCCAAAATGATCATCCTTGCTAGACTGCCTGCAGATTGGAACATTTTTGATCAAGCATCATTACCGACAAAACTGGAGAACTCGACGTTAAGCATGACAGTCATCAATCCGCCAGGTTCATTCTTAGCTGAAATAAAAGGAGAAGTTTTTGGTCAAGCGCTCATCGGACATCCAACCCTCCTCGCTTTTCCCTTCGTGATTGAAATTCCAACAAAAGCGGCGTCGTTATCGCTATCTCTTCAGGATGGAGAGAAAATGCAATTACATTTCAGCAACCTGTTGAAACTTGGAGGAGTGAGTAGCGTATTTCCCTCCTTTTCAAAGACCATACTGACAGATGTCATGCTCACGAAGCTGACTTTACAGTTTCCTTCAACTTTAACCGGTCCTTTCCAGATATCCGAGTTTCGCATAGAGGTCCCATCGAAGACAAAATGGAACTTCTCATTTTATTATCTTGGAAACCTAAAAATGATGTACACACCAAATCACACCCTAATAAGTGGAGACGTAATCCTCGGAAATTTGAGCTTGCATTGCCAACTTGAATGGCCACCGTCGTCTCAAGGTGCCTTGATTGAGCTTTTGAAGTCAGCAGACATCAAGGATATTTCGCTCTTTGTCAATGATGCTCATCGAACTTTTTATGGTAGTGCGACACTTCAGCAACATTTGAACGGTCTGGTGAGAACTAAACTCTCAGACTTACCTGGTTTTTCCCTTCAAAAGGCATCGTTTTATTTAGCAAAGGACCTTTCATTCAGGAAAGCTACATTCACAGTAGCCCTTCGGAAATACTCGTGGGAATTATTCAGTGAATTCTTTGATGTGACCAATGTATTTCTTTCAATTGACATTGACACAGGAAAACCTTTTGCTGCATTCATCAGAGGAGTGATGGTTTTGGTAGGTGGAAATACTAGCATACCATTTGAGATGAACATCCCCTCATCGCCAAACCAAACCCTTACAGTCGGTCTACCTGCAAATAGGGCACCACGCGTTTCATTTAAGCAGGTTACTGGAATGCTGGGTAATGCTGTTTCAAGCACATTTCCACAAATCCTCGAGTCGTTTCTCCCAGTATTAGTTATTGAAAAGCTGAAGATATCCTTCGATGAAAAAATGACAGTGTACGAAATCAATGAATTTAGAGCGGTTTGCAGTATGTCTTGGGACCTTGGTGGGATTGGAGCTCTCTCAATTTTAAACGCAACAATAATTATGAGCCCTGGAAGTTTCAAGTTAAGGGGATCTCTTTTACTAGGATACACGTACTTGGAACTAGAACTGAAGAACTCCCCCGCAGGTCATGTGTTTTCTCTTGTAAAGCCAGTGAACACTACCCGACTAGATCAGCTGGTCAAGGATGCATTAAAAAGGATGATCCCAGGGCTGAAAATATTACCTGAAGCCAATCGCCTAGGTCTAGACATAACAGATGCGTCGTTGGTTCAGTTTGCAGAAGTTACCCTCTCGAACAAGTTTGACTCTTTGAATTCGTTTGCTCTTGAAGTACAGATCTCAAAATCGTGGTCTTTTTTTCGATCTTGCTGTTCGCTGATAGACCCTTCAATGAATTTACGCGTAAAAGACCTCAATGACATCCCCAGTTATACACTCAGCATAAGTGGCAGCCTGGAGCTTGTAGACAATGAGCAGCGCCTTGTTTTACCACTCGAATGCAACATACCAGACTCCCATCGACCAAAGATTGCATTAACATTGAAAAGTGCGGTTATTTTTAATCTTTCAAAGATCGCTGTTTTACCTTTGGTTGGAAAGGTAATTCCCACTGGACTACTGATGCCGATTTCAGACATCATTGGAAACGTTCGCCTTTGGCCCCTTGAAGCGAACTTTGAGTCTCTCACGGGACGCTTAACAGGGTTGAACTTGACTACAACTGCCCTGAGGCACTGGCACTTAGAAGGCTTCCTAACACTCCAAAACATCACTTTGGATGTGAAATCTGGACAGACCTTTGAAGCAACCCTACGTGGAAAGTTTATCCTGAAAGCTCATCCTATTTCTTTTCAAATACAATTTGCACCAACTCTGCCAGACCTACCTGAAATGAAAATAGGATTCCCAGATTTGCCAGAAATTACATTAGGGGAAATTGGGCTGAGGTTGATTGGTGGCTTCAAATTAGAAGTGCTCTTCCCACCTGTTTTTTATAAACTGAAGATTTCTTTGAACTTCTTGAACTTACGATTATCACTCCCTTTGACAAAGCTGCAGGTACAAAGTTTTAGCTTGGGATTTTCTCTTAAAGACCAAGTCATACTTATGAATAAATGGTTGATAATAGAAGACATAACTGCGCAAGTTAACGTTAAAAGAGCCTCTCGAGTTAGTGTAGCTGGACGCCTGGCATGTCTCATCTCCCTTGGAACCGGATCGAATGTCATTCAGTCCCGCGGAACCCTCATAATGCCACACCTCTCCTCGTCTGCTTGGGAACTTAACATCCACTCAGATAAATCCATTTCGCTGTCAGCAGCAAAAATTGTTGCATTGACTGGTGGAGGCTTTGACCTGAAGTCATTGTTTCCCGGTAATATTCTATCAAAAGCTAACAAATTTGAATTAAAACGCTTTAAAGCAGCTTTCAGCCCAAATCCTCGATTTAGAGTATTCAACTTAACGTGTGCATTCGAAGCAAACCTCAGCGACGTCTGGCTTCCCTTGGAAATAAAAGTTCAGCACGTACTCATACAACTGTTTGTCAAAGATCCTTTTGATTCAATAAGACAGACGGTAAAGGCAACTGTTTTTGTTGAGTTACAAATTGGCAAGGCCACCGTTTCAACGGTGCTCTCAGTTTACAATAACTATGTTCGTCTTAAAATTGAAAACCTCGTCACGCAGCGATTAAGCATTTATGACTTGGCAAGTCTCATTGGTGGCGATCAGTTGTTGAAAACTGTCCCTGTTGCTTTCTTACGCTTCAATACAATGACTTTGAAGAGCCTGAGCGTAACATTCAGTAAACCTCAATTTAATGTTTTGAATGCAAGTATTCGTTGCGATCTTCATGGGTTTGACGTAGGGTTTAGTTTTCCGCTTCCGATGGCTGATCCGTCAAATGTTTTCAAAGCAACTCTTGCTGTTGAAACCTTGGACCTGGATCTTAAGAAGAACAAAGATTGGCAGCTCAAGGCATCAATTAATGCTTCCTTTACTGGTATTCCACTAGAAAGACACTTCAGTGATCTCCAAGGATTGATTACTGTAACATCACGATCTGCTATATTAACAATCAAAAAGAAATTACTTGATGTCGGACTTGACAAGAAACTTGCTGGCGTAGATTGCAATCTTAACATCAAGTTTTCTGATCCCAAGATAGTATTTAGTACTAGAAAAACGCCTGTGCTTGGAATAGCCCTTGATATCACTGGATTTGACGCCCTTAACAAACTTTTGCCCTTTAAAGTGTTCAAGAACAGATTAGCAATGGACGTCGTTATATCAGAGAAGACAGGAATGACTTTGAAACTCAAGACAATACCAATTCTGGACAAAATTATTCCCTGTACGAAAAATGAGGAGGTGTACACCTGCGATTTTACCTGGCTTTGTCAGGAAGATTCCTTGGTCAACCTTAAACTGCCTACCTTTGCATACACCAGAGACGGATTTTCAGCAATCATGCGTGATATTCAGGGGTTAGAACGGCTATGTATTCCGCTTACGCTACCGTTCCTGAGACAGTTTTTTAGAAACATTCCGTTCCTCCACGATCTGTTGAAAGCAAACATTCCCCTTTGGCCTCCTCTGGATGTGATAGGCAACCTACGTCGGATTGGCTGCAACATAGACAACCTTCCAAAAGGCATGGACCGATTCAAAAATCAAGAATTTCCTAAACAAATTACTGTGGCCTTATCACTGTCTGAGAACGGCCCCTTAGCGTTAAGTCTAGAGGTTCAGAATGGTGAATCAGTCAATGTAATCCTACCAGTAACGCCTGGGATTAATTTGGCTGCAGTCTCGTTAAGCAGATTCTCGATTGGTTCGACTTTTGGAGTACCTTATGTGGATATAAGTACTGAAATATACCTGTGGGATCTTCAACAGCTACTACTCCTCTCAAACATTCCAAAACAGTCTTTTATTACAAATGCAAAGGAAATGGAAACACGAATAATTTGTAGAGATTGCTTCTTCATAATTGTTGGCGCTTTTCCGATTCCGATTTTTGCTGCCCCCTTTTCCATTAAATATCCCACGCTTATTAATCTGTATGGCCAGGTGACAATCTACCATAGACGACCTGATTACAATGAGATTGGGTCCCTCCTTGTGCGACTTTTAAAGTTCTACACAGATGTAAATTATCTACTCTCTTTCGATGATTTTAAAAACAGCACTTCACTTGTCGTGAAACTTTCACACGGGAATGAGGAGACCATGGTCCAATTGCCTATGTTTAGTGGCGGTGCAAAACTCCAACTGAACGTCCCACCGATAGATGCGAAGAGATTTTTCGTTGGCTACATGAACTTCTGGAAAACTTGGGAGTTAAAATGGCTATTGCAGGTTGTGCCACTGAGATATCGTGTTTTAGACATTGCTTTCAACATCGGTCCTTTCCGGTGGCGTGTGCTTAAGTTTGCAGCATCTACACCAAACGAGTTAAAGAAGAACAATGACATCTGGCCGTATGCATTATCAGAAAGTGGAGATGACGCATTAGTAATAGCTTCCGCGGATCTACGTCTTCTCTCTATTGACGCCAAATTTCGATTAAAGAACTTTGGTAATGCTAGCCTCTCCTTGAAGCTGCAGGCTGGTATAAAAAGCCTGATATCGATTAGTTTAACCGCTGAAACAAGGATACAGTTGGAGGATCCTTCAAATCCAGTGATGATCTTTGGAAACGCCCAAGTTAAACTTTCTAATAAAGATTTACTAAGTGGTGAGGCGAGAGTATCAATAGATGCGATTTCTTTATCTGGAGAGTTAAAATTTAATATTTTTGACGTACTTGCATTCAGTGGAAAGGTTAAAGCGGACGTCTATAGTCCGGGCCCTACCTTTGCTCTGGATGCCGATGCAGCTGTCCATCTTCTGGGAGTTCAGTTGTCCAAGTCGCATCTTTACATGCAGGTTTCTCCCTTGAAATCAGTTATAAAGGCCACAGCTACATTCATGGGATCGAACTGGAGTATTGATCTGATTGTGAAGGATTCATCTTTTAACGTTCAAGCACAAGCAAGACTTCGCTTCCCTTTAGAGGTGGATCTTGGTAAAATAACCGTAGGTGGTGTAGACATTGGAAGAATCGTGTTAAATACTGGCTTTGATTGTGATTTGAAGATTTCATTTCCAGGTCGTAGTACAATGACTGTCTCGTTTCGTTTCATGGGAATAACATTCAAGCTCTCATTAACATTTAACACAAGAGACGCTAGGCCTGACAGAATTCCTTCGCTTTTGTTGGATCTAATTAAGGATAAAGCTCCTGCTTTGCTAAAAGATCTATTCCGGAAGAATCCTCTTGAGATACTGAGAGCACTTGTAGAGGGAGTTTTCGATTTAATTGATGATGCGGCAAAAGTTTTCCAAGCCTTACTTAAAGCAGGGCTGAATTTTCCGGTTAAAGAACTCGGCAAATTCCTCAATAACCTGGTTGACGCCTCGGAGGCCATAAGTGAGGCTGCCGAAAGATTAGGCAGAACTGCTGCAGAAGCGGCTGCTGCTGCTAGAGAGGCGGCTTCCCAAGCAGTAGAAGCTGCTGGGAGAGCAGTTGAACAAGTAGGAATGATTGCAAAGCAAGCAGGTAAACGTCTTGCTGAAGCAGGAGAAGCCTTATCTCAAGCTGTCAAAAATGTGATCCATATCGACAATGCTGTGAAAGAAGCACGAAGAGTCTTTGAAACCGTTTCAAAGCGATTACAAGAAGCAGTTAAAAAAATCGGTGAAATAGCTCAAAAAATAGCAAGTGAGATAGCAAGAGGCATTCGTAACTTGGGTCGTAAAGTTGTAAAAGCTTTTAAATCTTTTGGAATAGGGAAAAGGTCAATTTATCGTCGTGATGTCCTCTTGAATAAACAAAGAGTACGAGAAGAAGAGAAAAGGAAGCTTACAAAAAATCAAAGTGATCAAAGAACTCGAGTAAGGCAAAAAGAACGAGAGTTGGAAAGAGCACGGCAAGAGGAACAACTAAAGAGAGGCTTGCGAGATGCCGCACGAAAAGAATCTCTTCGAGCCACTGGAAATCTAAACAAAGCTTACAAAGAAAAAGCACAGAAAAGGGCTCTCCTTGACGATATTATTAACAAGGGTAAATGCGTAACGGGGGAAAATAACTGTCATCCGAATGCAACTTGCCTTCGGAAGGGACCAGAAGGACAATTGTTTAAATGTGTGTGCAGGCAAGGATGGGTAGGAAATGGCACTTTCTGTGAAAGGCCTATTCGGGGTGTAGCAATAATATCGGACAGTCCAAAAGTTGTTGGAAAAGCGGTTTTATTCTCTGCATTTGCACTATCAGGGACAAATGTCCAGTACAAGTACAGCTTTGACTTAGCATTCAGCCAATATGGTTTTGCTTCATATACTTTCAACTTGCCAGGTGTCTACGATGTAGGAATACTCGCCAAAAACCATGTCAGCAATGACACAGCAAGTGACAGAGTGGTTGTTCAAACTCCAGTCACGAATATCACCCTTAATATAAGTGGAGATCGCAGAGCTTGCCGTGTACTTCATCTGAGTCCATCAGCCAGCGGAACAAATGTTTCATTTAGTATTGATTTTGGGGATAACACGTCCCTTAACAATATTACAGAGACGGTCACCCATCATTTTCCACGATCGGGAACATTTGTAATAAATATAACTGCTTCCAATCTTGTTAGTGCAAACAGTCAAACATTTGTCCTAAACATTTCATCCTCCTCCTGTGATAGCTTGTTCTGCGATATCGTAGCATTGGAAAAGACATTTTTAGAGAAAACGGCGATGGAAATTTCGTCACTGGCATGGTCTCTTTTGCACTCAACAGAATCCGGCAACGAACTCAGACGGTATAACTTGATTTGGAAATACTTATCACTGTTTTACCCGGTGTCCTATTCAGTATTTCAAAAGGAATTCAGGCGAGAAAATACTCTTGATAGGCAATACAGAATCTCTGACATCCGCATTGAGATAGATTTTATTCTGGCGGGGATACTTTCATCTCAGATAGGGCACATCGATGGAAGTGAAAGCTCTCTTTTCCTCTCAAAAATCAATAATCCTATGGAAGCTTTCACGTGGATTACGTCTATACTTTTAAGCACCGACGAGTTTACAAGAACGTGGAATACTTCAAGGACAAGAAGGGAGCTGTGTCAAGAGCGACTTCCAATTTCAAGAATCAATAGTGCCATTGACGGGTATATTTTAGGTGCGAAGCTAAAGATGACTAATGTGTCTGAAGGTGAAACGCTTTCAAACATCCTATTTGACTACTTCTGTCCATCAAACCCAAAAGTGCAGTACAGCTGGAAAAATAGATACAGAAGATTCTATAATCTTTCGAAAATGCCAAACAGCGATGGAAATTGGGATGCAGCGATATTCACTTCCACGTTTTTAAACCAAACTTCGAACCTGGAAGGTTTTATTGGTCCCATTAAAGATTTCTGTTTAAGCTATTTTTTGGAAGTTTTGCTGTCGACATTTAATGCAACAGAATTTCAGAAGGGGTCAGGCGATGAAGACACCTGCAGAGTTTATGCCACTTGTCAACAGTGTATTTTTGGTGGAACTAATTGTTTTTGGTGTGAAAGTTCCCACGCTTGTCTTTCTAAAGAGAAATTAGCCAGTTGCAGTCAACACCAAGCTATCCTTAGCCTGCCATGTTCCACGACATGTCACCACAGTCAGAGATGTTCAGAGTGTGTATCTGAAGATCACTGTGGTTGGTGTGGGTCTTCAGAAAGTGAAGACCGTCCAGTCTGCGCTGAGGGTGGACCAGCAAGACCAAGAGCAATAGCTTTCTGCAGTCCATCAGAGTGGTATCATGGAAACTGTACATCTAGTTGTCCCACAAACCAAGGTCTTCGGTGTAGTGGAAAAGGAATATGCAGAAATGGGGAATGCCATTGCCTATCAGGTTACTATGGTAATGATTGTTCTGAAAGGGGCTGCGTCTACATGGCAAGACAAAACGATACTCTCCAATCCTTATCTATTTTGTTAAATGTCAGTATAGTTGACATTCAAACGGCAAATAAGGAACTCATCAGAAATGCAACAGATGTGGCTGTCAATTTTCATCTAACAATTCCGAAACCCGAAAAGAGCCTCATTTGCTTAAGTATAGCTGAACATTCACATTTTCATCAACTGTTTCCCAGAATGCTACGCATTTCAAAAAACAGAGCTGGACTGGAAAGCTTCTGTGGTCTCTTTGGATCCGTAGCATCCGAAAGCAAGAAAGAGCCCTCTTGTATAAACATCAACAGTAGAGAACATTGCCTTAGATCAGGGACATGTACCTGGAATGTCAGAGAACCGTGCACTGGAATGTTGTTGCAAGGCTGTTTCAGATTAACTCACTGGCTTGAATTGCTTGTAAATCAATCACAGATTATTTATTCTCCGATATCTGGTAACGTCAAAACAACGGATAACTCCATTCAGATCACTGGCTGGCCTAAAAGTGAATGGACCGGTAATATTGTGACGATATCTCATCTGCAACCCTTAAATGTTAGCAGTGTACAGAGCGGGCAGATCATTGGGACAGCTCTAGTAAGAGAAGGGTCGATTTTGCCCAGTTTTGTGAGCGTGAGTGTTGTACAGGATAGTGTTTATTTAGATCCCCTGGGGTATCTTCACCCATGCAGCCCTGGTTGTTCTCAAGTGATACATTTCTACAATGGGATCTGCGATGAAGCTTGTAATACAGAACAATGCAATCACGATAACGGAGAGTGCACATCGAACTACACCAATCAATCATATATTTCACTACAACCGAGAAGCATTCGTGATTTCTTTTCCGTTACAACTTTGAAGGTCTTGTACCACTTACAGGCAATAACTGGAGAGAAATTAATCAGCATCACACGTGGACCACTCAGCCTCTACTCTTTGTCTAAGGAGGTAGTGCTGGAAATAGTCGACACCTCTGATCTCCATTCTCCTCTTGTTTTTAGAAACTACAGGCGCCGAGTTGCCAAATTTGTGAACTTTTTATTGTCCCAGAACACGTCAATTGAAAAACTGACTTTGTTAACTGCAGAAAAATTTATTGAGCTTGGAGTTCACCATGTATCTCCATTTGGTAGCTGTGACGCTGACTGTGACATTGCTGAAATCAAAACCTCCTCATTGACAGATCTAGTCAATTTTAAAGTAGGTCTTGACGCGCTTACGGAGGCCAGATTGTTGTACTACACTCTTGTTCAAAATCATAACGGAACCGTAACGCCATATTTCCACCTCCAAATACCTCGCCAAACCATCAAAATGAGCAGACTCGGGCACTATGATCCAGCTCTACAGGCCAGCCGTGAATGCAATTCCCTAACCTCATGTTCTGGACATGGCGTTTGTATGACAAATGGGAGATGCTATTGCGATTCATTCTATACTGGAAAAAAATGCCAGATGAATAACTGTCCTGGAAGTTGCTCAGGTCATGGAAATTGTATCGAGGGCGTGTGCGTTTGTAACTTTGGTTGGGATGGAAATGATTGTTCCAAAATCAAGTTATGTACTCCACTATGTCCAGAAATCTGGATTGGTGACGGCGTTTGCGATCCAGATTGCGATACTCTTGATTGTTTACAAGACAAGGGAGACTGTCAGGACGTTTGTATTTGTCCAGATGTATGGCTTGGTGACGGATCATGCGATCAGATGTGTAACAACACACTTTGCAACTACGATGGTGGTGATTGTGTTGAAAAAGAGTGCAGTCCCGGATGTCGATCAGAAATGCTAGCTGATGGGGTATGTGATCGTGATTGTAACACAGAATTATGTGGTCTGGATGAAGGTGACTGTAGTACCATTTCAACCTGTTCTTGCAGCCAAAATCTTCAAGGCAACGGTATGTGTGATGAAGACTGTAACGTGGCCGCCTGTTTGTACGACTATGGAGACTGCACCATACAAGTCACAGGAGAAGACTGTCCTCAATCATGTTCGCCTCCAATGGTTGGAAATGGTTTTTGCGATTTATTCTGCAATGTGTCTGCCTGCAACTTTGACGGAGACGATTGTGACCTGACTAAAACTGCTTCGACGATAGATCTGTGCTTTGAAGGCTGCCTTCCAAGTTTTCTTGGTGATGGTGAATGTGATTCTGTGTGTAATGTTCAAGCCTGTAACTTCGATGACAATGACTGCCCTAAACCTATTGTTCAAGAGTGTTCTCAAAAATGCCATCTGAGTATGGTGGGAGATGGCATCTGTCAGTCGCAATGCCAGGTAGAAGAATGTTCATTTGATGCCGATGATTGTCAGTGTGCGCCTGGTTGTTCAAATGCAACTTTAGGAGATGGAATCTGCGACGTGGATTGCTTTGTAGAGCCTTGCAATTACGACTATATGGACTGCATTTGTTCCTCGAAGAAATGCCCCAAAGACTATCTAGGTAATGGGCACTGTGATCATCAATGCAACAGTAGAATATGTGATTATGATGGTGGAGATTGCACATGTTCAAATGATTGCCCTATCACTTCTGTTAGTGATGGATTGTGTGACCCAGCTTGCGATACAAGGCATTGTGACTTTGATGGCTTAGACTGTGGAGGCTGCGATTCCGAAACCCACTTTAACATCTGTGACGAAAATGCTGTATGTATTGTGACCAACGGATCGCTCCCGTTTGTACAGTGTCAATGTAAAAAAGGATTTTATGGGGATGGCTTCTCTTGCGTAGAGAGAGGAAACTGTTTCAATGTCAGCGACATTTGCTCACCACGTGCAACGTGTAAAGAATCAAACGGAACGTTTGAATGTTACTGCAACCCAGGATGGATTGGCAATGGCGTTTTCTGTGAAAATTTAGATGAATGTAATGAGGGAAGTCACAACTGCAGCATTAATTCAAGATGTGTTGATCTACCGGGAGAATACAAATGTATTTGCGAGACTGGATGGGTTGGGGATGGCTACAATTGTACAGATGTCAACGAATGCGAACTCAACAGCCATTCCTGCTGCGCAAATGAGGACTGCGTAAACACGGAAGGCAATTACATTTGTGCCTGCAAGCCTGGATGGCGGGAAAATAGGAACTCAACGTCGACAACACAGGATAGATGCAATTTCAATAAAAGTCTCATGTGTGTTGACATAGATGAATGTGGGGAAGAGAAACACAACTGCTCTACCTACGAGGGCCAAGCTAATGCAATTTGTGTCAACACCATCGGTGGCTTTCAATGTTCTTGTTCCGAAGGATGGCAAGGGGATGGTTTTTATTGCAATGATATAAATGAATGCGTCAATAGTACTGTCTGTAGTACCAATCAGGTGTGTAGAAATATGGCTGGGAACTATACTTGCTCCTGCAAGGAAGGTTGGACTGGATCTACGAATGACGAATGCCGAGATTTGGACGAATGTTCTCTCGGCTTAGCCGACTGCGACACTTTCGCATCTTGCATTAATACAAACGGAAGTTTTAGGTGCGAATGCATGGAAGGATTTCAAGACACAGGGAGAATTTGTACGAAATACCATTGCAGAAATCAGACAAGTCGTGGAACTAGTTCAGATGTGGAAAATAATAATGGAACCTTAGAAGAGCTCTGCACTTGTGTCGGAGAGTACATGAACACTGGACGAACTTGCGTGGACGTAGATGAATGTAAGTGGAGTATATTCCATTGCCCTCCGGCAGCCCCAATATGCCAAAATGTAATCGGTGGTTATGAGTGCAAATGTGATGCTGTGGATAACTCGTCATGTGATCCTGTGAATCCTTGCGACTCTGGTAACAACACGTGCGAACATAACATGACTTGTATTGCAGTTGGGATGGAACATTACTGCGTCTGCCCAGAAGGATATACTGAAGACCAAAATGCAACAGCGTGTATTGATGTTGACGAGTGCATCAATCCAAATATCTATGGCTCTTGTGATCCCAATGCGGAATGCATCAATCTTAATGGTAGCTTCGAGTGTAAGTGCCGTAGAGGCTTCTTTCAGAGCGAAGATGCTTGTTTCGAAATTGATGAATGTGAAGGAAAGATCACTCGAACTTTTGCAGGGCTCCTCGAAGAATGTAAAGTTGGCGTTTGCACAACAGCTGAAACCTGTATTTATCGCAACATTTCAAGTGATGGAAGAAGTGAAAACAGCTCTACCTTGGTATGTGCCTGTGATGATAGCGACAACAGCAAGATAGACTGTGTTGAGGCTATTGTGGAAGTCATTCAATCCGGAGAAAGCTTTACCACTATAATATCTATTCCTTTGGATTTAACGGAGAACGCCAGTTCAAGTGCTATCGCGGAAAACCGAACTAGCGTTGTTCATAACTGTACGAAGAACGCCTTTTGCAACAATACGGTAGGATCATATGAGTGTATATGCCAGGAAGGATATGAAAGCGAAGACGGTGGATGGAACTGCGGGGATAGAGATGAGTGCCTTGCAAACGATACTTGTCATGCCAATGCCACTTGTTTAAACACGGATGGGTCCTTCTCTTGCGAGTGCAAATCTGGTTTTACTGGAAATGGTGTAACAAACTGTTCCGATGTTGATGAATGTTCTCTCAAAATTGGAAATTGCACTCACAACTCCTTTTGTGAAAATATAGCAGGAAGTTACATTTGTACATGCTTAGAAGGTTTTCAGCGAAGCGGGACTTTGTTGTGTGAAGACATGGATGAGTGCTCCAGTACCGATCTCAATAATTGTCACCCAAGGGCATCGTGTGAAAACTACATTGGTGGTTATAACTGCAGCTGCTTTAAAGGCTACTCGGGTAACGGTTTCACATGTTCGGACATAGATGAATGCAGAGTTAATTCCATTCTGTGCGCGAAACATGCCTCTTGTTACAACACTCTCGGCTCTTATAAATGCAAGTGTGACCCGGGCTGGTCAGGTGATGGACAAACCTGTACTAACATTGACGAATGCTCACTTGGTTTGCATACGTGTGTGGAAAATTCATACTGTGTAGATAACCAAGGGAGTTACACTTGTCTTTGTGACAGAGGATGGAAACGACAGTGGTTTGAGCCCTATGGTAGATGTTCAAGGTGTGATCCAAACGTTTTCTGTTCTGGCCATGGACAGTGTTTGCGAAATAGAACGTGCGACTGTCTTAGTTATTACAGTGGACAGAACTGCTCCGTGTGCAGGCCAGACGTCCGTTGCTCAGGCCATGGAACCTGCGACTTTAATGGGAACTGTTACTGTGAACTTGGCTGGACAAGACAGCCACTGGACTGTAGCGTTTGCTCACCAGAGACACTGTGCAGTGGCCACGGTACATGTAACTATGACCAGACAACGTACAAAAACCAGTCTTGTTTTTGTGATGACAGGCACTTTGGAAATAACTGCAGCAAAGGTAACTTTTCTTCAGTACTTTTAAGTACTTTTTTGGACATAATCGCGAAGAAGTGATAATTTAGCTTCCAAATCCTTTTACACTGATGAACATAACAATTTCTTTCATGCGTTCCTCACAATAACAAAAAGCTAATCATTTTTATGTAAATCAATTAAATTGCAGCATGTCCTTTTGAGAAGGGTGAGGTGTGTGGGCCTAATGGCCACTGCAACCGTGATCCAGGTGCATTGTACCCATGTGTGTGCTTTTCCGGATATCAGTGGAACGATAGCTCTTCCCTTTGTGAGGACGCTGATGAGTGTTTTCTTAACTCACATCATTGCTTGCCACCAGCCAGATGCATCAACACTCCGGGTTCCTATCGCTGCGAGTGTCCTTCCCTCGTGGGGTGGTCCTTCGATGGCAGAACTTGCAATGATACTGATGAGTGCCAGTATCCAAATGTTTGTGACCCACAAGCTACGTGTATCAACTTTCCAGGAGGATTCAATTGCAGTTGTAACTTAGGATGGCGAGGACAAGGGGCACACTCTATATGTTCTGATATCAATGAATGTGTGGAAGGAACTGACAAGTAATGTTTTTTTTTTTAAATTCTAAGTTAAAGTTATGAAATACATGTCTATTTCTTTCATGTAAAGCCTTATTAATTAAGCGATGGACCACTCTTTATATGACTTTACCCGGACA
>OFES01000070.1_pt1 | contig 15528 bp, 20 predicted proteins | sample 1521151 | NCBI WGS metagenome assembly OFES01 (sample SAMN04272335, study PRJEB24112) | coral metagenome | biome: Coral reef; feature: Shallow seawater; material: Coral tissue | host: Coral | place: China: South China Sea | collected 2014
TTGTAATCAGCGTCATGTAACGGAAACGGGAAGTCTACTGCTTGTACGTTTCTTTTAAGTGTCAGCGGTTTTCCAGTTATAATTAAATTTCAACCTGCAACCTGCAAAATATACCTGCCGGAGAGGTGTCCTGGTGTTACACTGAGGAAATTTATATTGCACTGCCTTTCTTTACCACAGGGTCCCCATACAAGCAGTGTGTCTGTTTATGTTCGAAATATAAAGAAATGTATGGGAATATTGAAGAGTCTTGATATCGTAAACTTACATTGAGTAATGACTATGGCAGGGGTCGCACTTACGCTTTTGGTGTTTACATTGGACATAAAATCTGTCATCGCGTGCTTGCGACAAGTGCGACCCTTTTGTCGCAACCAGACATAACTATGTCCGAAGGACCTAAAGATCAAAAAGGCCGATGTCCTGCCTCGAAGCAGGTCATATCTTGTCTAATGGCCCTAAAACAACAAGTTTATGTTTTTCTTCTGTCGCAACGTCAATCACATGTGAAATACCGGCGGAAACTGAATTTCGCAATTCTGCAAAGACAACACGTCTGCACAGCTCGGTTTTCTCTACAAATGTTTTATCTGGTCCTTATGGTGAATTTCAACCCACACCAATTTACAAATTTGCACTATTCACCTGGTTATTCTCAGTATGGGGATGGCTTGTTGTCACCCTTTGGCTTGCAGATTTTTTCGCAAGACTCGATGCCTTCGACCTCGCAGCCGTCTTTTGACCGGGCTTTTGAACATCGCCAGCCAATCCAGCCATCAACAGTCCCTTCAGCTGCCTCAGGAGAAGCAAAAAAAGTCCTACCAAAGGGAGAGATGAATTTTCGTGCGTGAAATATTAAGACTTAACAGTCTGGTTTCAAATGTCATTTATGTCGGGCACGTGCGACCTCCAAGACTCCTGTGGTGTAAATGTCGGGACATATTTGTGGGACAACTTATGACGCGACATTAAAAAATTAAGGCCACAGCGTGACCCCTGCCAGTGGCAGCTTTCTGTCTACGGATGAGGTCAAGTAGTTTACACCAAATTTTAAACAAATGTTTAAAGAATTTCGCAAGTAAGCCGTATGAGCATCACAATACGCGTGTAAGTGATAGTGGACTGCTTCGGGCAAATAAAGAAAATACACTGTAGGTAAAAACAGCATGGCTTTTAGACCTAAGAAAGAAAAACAGGAAAATAAATAGCCAGAAAAACGAAATCGCAGCGGACGTGACATAACTCGTAATCCATTAAGCCTAGCGATGCTTTAAGTGTTTGGCAATTTGACTTGGGTCGAAATGCAAATTGTCTGTCTGGTGTCCAATAGTAATACACTGGGAAGTCAAGCGATCCTGTGGGGGCAAACAGAGAAAACGGAAGTCGTTGGACTTGTATCTGCAAATTGAAAGCATATGGGGCATTCTGCTTCATCGGTTAGAGTGATATGGGTCTCGTGACAGGAAAGATGAAAATGCCAATGCACTTGCACAAACCCGGTAAGGAGAAAGCCAAACACTTGGGGGAGGTCTGAAAAGCAAAAAACACAACAGCTATTTTCAAAAAGCTTTTTATTCTGGTTCAAAATGCGATGTATTGTGAAAGCAAAAGATATATGGGGAAAAGCGAGTCAAACGAAAAATAATGCAATCTGGTCTAGTATAAACGTGTTTACACAGTCTTAGTGAGGTACAATGCGGTCTTCGCAGCCTTCGTGTACGTGGTAATGGCGTGTCACTCTGCTGCCATAAGTGGTGTAAATATACTGTCTTGGCAATTCGGTTAGCCAAAGCACTGCAAAATTAAAAGCGATCACGCAAAAGTTGGAGTAGCATATAATGACCGGTTTGATGTATGGCTGGTAAGCGCCGTTTGGAAAGTTTCTTAGAACACAAGTGCGTGACTTTAAACTTGTTTAAACCACCGTGATGAAAAAAGTGTACGTGAGAGTGGCCCAGCAATCTCCTTCCCCAGCAACGTAACAAGAGCAGAGTGGCATCTAATAAACGGAGCGTAAGCCAAAATAAGCTATCAAACAACAATACGTGCTACCGCCCGAAGTAGCAGAAAAATATTGTACAGAGGGAGGTACATCTTTGAAAGACATGGGGCAGACATGTCGCGGATAAAGCCCTATTAATTTATTTTCTTTCCAATCTTGCCAGGTCTTCGAAGGCAGAGGGCAGTGTTGATGCACGTGAATGTGGTGGAGAAGTCGACCATATTTAAAATCTGCCAGAGTGCTCGGTGCTTTACTCAACAAGGCGAAATTAGGAGCATATAGGCCTGAAATGAAAGAGGAGATCGCGTCGGTCCATTGTATTGTAACAAACGGTGTGAATGTGACACTCTTCGTGTGAATGACCAAACACCATAAGATAAAGGGTATTGGGCATTAAGCGTGCAAGGCGATCTGTCGAGATATAAAAAAGTAAAGCATCGAGCACTTTGCTAGAAAAATGGTGTGATGACAATGACTTACCTATTTACCACCAGAGATAAACGTGATTCTCTGGCAAATCATCATCGGTGGAATAATAGGGTGATTCTTCGGTTAAGTAAGAGTCATTGTCATCACTCATGCTAGTGCAATGGCCTTCTTTCGAAACAAAATGAGACCATTCCCCCATCCAATATTGTAAGGGGAGGTATTGATGCAAAAGGGTTTCTGCAAACAAAAAAACAAACCTTGTGTGCTCTCTAGTGGGTAAACATGCATCGTGACAACGCCAGTTGCGGACCCCACCCCGTCTCCACCACACGATGGGGAGTGTACCTAATAAAACGCAAAAAACCTTACCTAGTATCTAGTGTCTAGATTAACAATGAAGACTGAACTCGGACTACAACAGTTTAGGTGCACGCGATGAATAGGGATAGCGCTAAAGTTTCTGTAATGGCCCCAATGCCAGGCCAAGCGCGGTAATCGTAGCTTACCTAAGAAAAGACAAGATCAGAGCTGTAGTACTGGTTCTAAGTAAATGGCTTCGTAGAGTTCTAAATCAAAGTAGCAATCGAGGTGGACACGGTGGAAGGGTCTGTCACAGTAGCGCCACAAGGGTCTTGCATGGTAAAGACCTCTAGGAAAGGCTGACAGAAAAAATAAAAGCTTACCTAAATGCAGTACATAACATGTTGCGCAAATTTTAAGGTATAAATGGGGGTCCATAGATCAAAGTAAACCGGTAGCCCACCTGAAAGAACCAAAACGATTCAATTTTAACACCGCCCTGCCGCTCGTGCGATCAAACACTGTAAAAGAGCATAGTCGCTAAACGTCGCACGAGCCCATTGTAAATGCCCAGCGTAACAATCGAGATGCACTTTAGAACTACCGACGGGTGTAATGACTGCTTGGGTAGGAAAATCAGTATAAGGATTAAAGCGACCAGTACCTGAACTAATGATTTCGCCATCTTCATCGGTCTTGATGGTTAACAACATCCCGCAAACGCTGCAAGGCTGTAAGGCGTGATGGAGAAGACGCCACCCGTGCGTACAACGCTCTTTCGATTTTTCTTTCGCCGCCAAATTGAGAGCCGTCACGATAAACTGGTACCCCATAGCCGCAGGCATGGCTCGCATGGTAGGTGTACTACACTGCCAGTGAAACGTTTGCCCATCGTCGTGAGTGATTCGTTCCCAGAGAGGATGTTGATCCTCGTCCATCAGATACCACTGTTTTCTCTTCGAACGTAATTCACCCTGCACGTTGTAAGTGCGTATTTCTGCCAGAGAGTTTTGGCAAGTGGGCTGCCACACTAAATTAGGCTCGTATGGTTTCACGATGGCGAACTTGGGCTCTACAAAGCTAACAGTGCCACGTGCATCGTATTTGCGAAGAGAGGTCTGAGTACCGGCCATGTTGCAATTGCAAAGTAAATCCTCCCAAAATGGTTTACACTCTGTTATAGTCAAGTTTTGTTTAGAGAAATTGAGCAATACCGCAAGCATGTGATGTTCTTTTTTAGTACAAAAAGACATGAGAGCAGCATGACACAATTCTATTGAGCAACACCACCGTGTAAGCACGTGAAGACCGTGGGAAAAAACTTAGCTAGCAGAATAATTGAAAAGGCGATTGAGCAATAGCAGCACGTGATATCTCGATGTAAAAACAGAGAAACACGAAAGCACTCGAGCAATACCATGCAGAACGTGACTAGTACAACGCTTCGACTCTCAAGTAATCACAAGAATCTCTTGGACACGGTTCTTCTCTATCACAAGGTGGGTGGATTTTACCTAACCGCGCAAGAGAAGAGAGCGTTGCAAGCCATGCTGTCCGTGCGAGTGGATTTTGACAAACTGCCCTGCCGTCTGCTTAGTGCCGCCTTTTATTTTGTGAGTCCGGAGATGGCGAACCACGACGAACAGCATTTGATCAGTCGCTTTTCTCTTCGCCTCACAGAGCAGTGTATGAGCGAGATGCACGCTCGTTACCTGCAACGCGGACCGCCTCACTACGAGAAAGGACCCATTCCCATCACCCATTTTGTGTCAGACATTGTCAAGGACGCAGAGATTGTGGATGAAGAATTTATTCTTAAAAACTGTTTGACATTGTATCCGTGTCTAGAACACGAGCCTTGTAAAAAATTACATGGATCGAACGCCTTTCAAGGCAAACCTATTCATTTAGCGTGTTGTAATGCACCCGATTGTGCAAGTTTTACTAGTTTTCAAAATCAAAAAGAGCAACTTAGGCCTGGGGCGGCCGTACACCGCTTTACAATGGATGCAAAAGACACGCACACAGTGTGTTCTTACGACGATTGATTTAAGAGTTTAATAAATGTATCAGCCAGTATAGTGGCGGCATCTCCAAAATTGAGTGGTTTGTCCATGTGTATGTCTTGACCTGCCACGCGTTTGATTCTATCTTGAATGTCCCACACCAATTGTCCCGGGCGTACCATGGCTAGCAGCGCTCTCTTCAACATATAGTCCAAGTCTTGAGTACAATAGAGTAAGTCTTTGCCGCGTAATACTTTAGGCTTGGGCTTGACGCGTTTGAATCTCAACTGTTGAGAGGTGGGCAAGTAGTAGATTTGATACCAGGCCAAGCCATTGCATAACAAACAATCAATATGCGCGGATTCCCATTGCGTGACCACGCGTTCGATGTAGGGTAAAACGTGCTCTTTCCATTCCGGTCTTAAATTTCCCAAATCGGTCACGCTGATATCGTATTGTTCCGCATCGGTAGGTTGTATGAGTTGTCTGTCAAACAATAAGATATCCTCGATATCATCCCAGGGGCTATGAGCTTCTATTTCGCGTTCTATGTAGCGTTCTAGTAACGTGAAAATGGCGTTGTGGTTCGTGTACACCTTCATGCTGCTTGTGTGTTAACATCGGCTCTACACCACCGCTTAAGAAGCCAAAGCAGACCAATGCTTGCGCTGTACGTGGCAGGTTAGCATTGGTTTACATTTTTAACCTCTTCTTTGCTTGCATGATACGTTTCACAACGCGCTCCGTCATCGTTTTGCGTCCAGGCAACTTGTTAATAGCGTTGATCATTTTCGTATCGGCCGTCCACTTGTCACGCAAGTTCTTGGCTTTGGAGTAATCGATATCGTGTTGCTTGGCAATACGATCCAAACGATTGATACCTGGATCCCCGCGTTTCAAACGTTGCTCCAATTTAGTGCCTGGCCCCAGAAACTGATAGCCAGGCCAATGAAACTCGCTCCCACTCTTACTGATCCATTTTTGAATGTCCAGCAATCCTCCTGCTGGCCTTCTTCTAGATCGTCTCCCAGTTCTGCCTGCCGTAGTACGTCTGCCGTGGCCTTTGCAAGTCATCATCGGACGGGTAGTCTAGTTCGCCTTGTTGAAATTCGTCTAAAGCTAATTTTTGAAGTTCTGTCTGCCTGCTCTTTTTGGGGGCTTTACCCTTTCTCTTTTTCTTCGCTTTTGGGCCTAGATAACTACCATCTAGGTTACCTGCGTCGTCGTCTGGTATCTTAAGACCTGCCGCGCTGGCTAAACCCTTTAAGCCTCCTGTTACTAGTGCTTTTCTGAGTCTGCTTTCTTTCTTTTGTGCAGACTGTTTGGCTACTGACTGTTTTCTTTTGCGTGCTGGCTTTTTATTGAGACCGCTAGAGCCTGGTTGAGGTTCTAACTTGGGACGTTTGGCCAGTGTAGGTCTTACTAGTGTTGCTTTGGCAGGTGTAGCTTTAGGCGTTTGTACTTGTTTCAACAGCCTTTTAAGCAGCGCTTCGGAAGGTGTGTCTACCATGGCTTCTGGCTCTTCGGCATCCGTTGAAGCCGCCGCTGCGGCCACATCGCCAGTGCGTAACCGTTTGGTCAAATTCCGACGTTGCATGGACAAAGGTTTGATCATACGCACGGCCATACTGTCCGGAATGTTGGGGTCGCTTAACAGAAGATGTTCTGTGGCACCTAACTCGCCCACCTTGTCCAGCGCTGCATTAGTGGTGGCCAAGTTCTTGTAATGGCTTTGCAAGGCTTGCATTTCTCAGCAGGCACCATCATCATGTCCTTCATGCTTGGCTTTAAGATCGATATAGCTATCAACAAGTTGCTTATAGACTTTTTGTAAATGCTCGTAACACCTTTGCCAGTCGCTGTTCTCGCCAATTAAGGCTGCATTCCTAGCTCGCAACTGTTTTATGTCTTGACAGGACTGAGAACATGTTTTACACAGACAGATGGTATGGGCCGCAGGTGTTGTTTCGACGTGCTCTTTACATTGGTCACACAGTATGAATTGTTTGAGACGAAAATGTCGATTACGCAAATCTTGCATCTCGTCTTGAGCATCACGCAACAGCTTGTGCATCGTCTCGAGCTCTTCGACCTCATGATTGGCCGCTTGCACCAGACCCATCAAGCGACACAAGGTAGGTTTGGCTGGGTCTATATCTAACGCTGACATTGTCGATGACAACACTCCAGTCCTCTCCAAAAGGCACCGCCCGTTTGTGCACCCAAAAGTTCTTTGCGTCTCTTCAACGACGTTTTGCGTTTACTAATTTCGCGCATTACATCTTTATAGGGTCTCAATTGGCGGACGATCTGGGGCGAGACGGGGACATTTTTACGTAATACGTTAAGAACCAATTCGCTCACAGAATTGATTTGATCCTTATTGGCGTGTTCTATCAGTACTTCCCGTTTGTGTTTATTGCCTTGTCGTAACAGACTGTGCAGAAAGGGTCGTTGTCGTTCCATGCGATCCATAATGCATTCTGATACCTTCTTTAACGCGACGCTCTCTTTATGATGGCTTTAGCGCCATAGCCTGCACCAGCACTAGCAGCCCCCAAAGCCGCTGCTTTACCGGCTGCAATCAGAGCTGGAATGATAAAAGGCAAGATACCGCCTGTCTGTCTTCGGCGTCGTCGGCGTACGCCTCCACGTCGTGCGAGTCTGCGCCTTCGGTGCATTTTTGATTAGCTCTCTTCGGTGTTCAATGAAATGTGTTGAAATTTGTCGTTGTACTGCTTTATAAGTCTGTCCGGAATAGGTGGCGCCAAGTCTGAAATGGCTTCCTCGTTGGCGTGGGAAGTTATTAAAAAGTTTGATAAAGCATCATCCTCCAACGGTAAGCCTCGCGCAAAGGTCGATAGTTCCAAACCAATCTTTTCGAACGTCGTATAGGCAGAACGGCACATGTCCATCCTTCTGTGTAATCGTTTAAAGTCCATCCAGCCTTTGAGGAAGGCGCTGCAGGCTACCAAGACCATCATGGCGATACTTTTCTTGTAGATGGCTTCGAGCACCATCCCCATGACCATAAGGACTAAGGCCAGACCGTTGAGAATGGCATTGCGCTGCTTGAGAATGAAATACATTTGCTTGCGATACCACATTTGTCGGTGATAGTAGGCATACAGTTTGTCTAAACGTTCCAACACACCTCCACCTGTTGCTTTGCTAGGGATGTGGGTCAATTGCACGGTCGTAGGCATGACGGCAATCGTCGTTTTGAAGGCCTTTTCGGTTTGTAGTGCTTTTTATGCATGAGTTGGCTAGTTCGTTGCGCTTGAGCTTTCAATCGGTTGAGTTTGGGAATGAGACTCCACCTACAAGGTTGTTGGCGAGCTAGCCGCATAACGTCTCTAAACCCTTCGCATTGATGGGCCATGCGATACACGACTCCTCTTTCAGGGTGATCGGGTTGGTACTCGGCGCTAAAGGTGAGATATTGCTGAAAGCGCGGAAACCAGGTGCGTTCGCGTTTCAACATGATTGTCTTCTAGCTGGGCAAGGTCGCAAAAAGTGAGGCGAATCCACATCGTAGCTTCTTTTCGCCTGTTACCATCTCTATCCAGTCCATGACTTCGCGAAAAGCAGTTTCGTTTTGTTCGTAACAGATCCAAGCCACACGATACAAATCTTTGGTGTCCAGATGGCAAATGGCTTTCAAAGCCTTGTAGTCGATGTCATCTGCATTCATGAGTCGAAGTCTTTGGCGTGCTAGCGCTTTGAATCTAGCAAACCAAAACATCTCCGCATCATCGTCAAAGAAGTCGAGATAGTACGCCAGAAAAGTCATGGTGGCAAATGAAGGTTTCGTAGCTTGTACGCAGCATATCTAAGCGTTTGGCGAGCCACTGGAACGAGTGGACGATCTGCGCACGGTCGGTGGCCTTCCATCTTTGTAGGTTGTCGTAATGGTATCGGTATGACGACGAGGCCATCTAAACGTAACAATGCGTATAGCCTTCTTTCTTCAGTATGTGTGACAAGACGCGGCAATTGTCACTACTGGCTGGGTGAAAGTCTCGCACCATATAGCCAAAAGGTCTGTCCGTAACTTTATTTAAAACCTCGTGCACTTCGCGCCACTTGTCTGGAAACGATTGGATGAGTAAACATGCATACCCGATTGATCACGAGGGCTTTTGAAGGCTACCACGTAATGCGCATTGTGCGAGATGGTCTTGGCAAATTTGCCCGGTGGAAAAAGGTCTTGTGTCAGATAGATTACTGTGATGCTCTTGTGATGCGAAAACTTGGTGAACAAGTCCAAGACGCGTTTGTCGTGACCACCTTCTTCCATGAGATCATCCAACACGAGTAAACCGCCTTTGGGAAACCATTTACTCAAGACTCGTGTGTCTGGAATCCCTTCGTGAAAATGCACACCTTCGGCCTTCAAGGCTTTGAATCCATCTTGCCAGACACCGTAACAGTAGTGTACCACATCGGGCGTATCGGGCCATAAAGCTTTGTTGTCTAGAACGAGATCGCTTGTAAACACTGTTTTACCACTGCCCGAAGGCCCCGCAATGAGAATACTCGAAGGATGTCAGAATCGAAACGCTTCTCTTACGTCAACCATTGTGCGATAGGTTTTTTAGCATCCGGTATGCGTTTGACCAGAGAAATCAAAGTGGTTCGCTTATTGATACCGAGTGAAGGGCTTTTGGAGGCTCTAGACCTTTTAAGCTTCTCTTTCTTGACAAAACGCGCTAGATTGAATTTCTTTTTGTGTCTCTCTTGCAGATCAGTGGCCGCTTGGATTAGCGCCTCGTCAGCCTTGGACGTTTTGGGTGCTTTTTTCTTTTTTCGTGATCGTTTCATCTCCATTGCACTGTATTTCTCTTCTATATTGTCCAAGGCCTTTTGGTAACCGGCTAGACCGGGGGATAGCGTAGACGCCAAGGTGCTGGCGGGTGCGGGCAATAAAGCTACGCGTCTTGGGGGCATTCTTTTGAAGTCTTTGCAACAACAGTCAAAACAAGAATGAGACAGGGTGTGCATTTAACATTTTATTTATTACATTGGCGATAAGAACGTTGACAGACTTGAGACCACTCTTTAGGATGCTTAATCAACTGTCGCATCATCGTGGCCACTAATTCATCGTTGGCTAAGTAATTACTAGTGTCAAACATAGTTAAAAAGGTCGACATGCTTTGGCCTCTATGCTTGGCCAGTAAATAAAAAAGACAATAATAGCCGCAGGTTTGGTTGGTAATGGCCTGTACGGCATCTGCATTGCTTGCACATGTTAAGTAATGACGTTCTATCCAGGTTTCTAAAGGGGCAGCCGTCTTGTGATAACCCAGCGGCATGGCAAAACTGTCAAAGAGTTCACATTCATCGCGATCCGTCCACAACGCCACCCAATGCGTGCCTGGTCAGTCATGAGGATCGGTGTTGACGATGAAAGCTCGCCGTCCGGCCCTGTCTTGCGTCATGGGTAATCGGTCGCAGGGCAAGGTGCCGCCATAGATGCTACCCAAATGGTCGTAGGCTAAGTAATCCAACTGTTCATTATTCAGGGGTACTTTCTGCATTAAGTGTGGTGATGCACGTCGTAGGTGAGGGTGCTTTGCCCTGTAATCTCCAAGATGTTTTCAAACTCCCCGTACAACAGGATGGTGAGGTTGCTGCCTGGATTGGCTCCAAAATCGAGCACCACTCGGACTTCACCGGACTGCTTGGGATTTAACACCGGACTGTCCAAACTGTCGTTGGACGTGGTGTCAAATGCAAACAGATTGCCTTTCTTGCCGTGTCCCCAGTCTTTGGCTTTGATCAAATTGCCTTGGCCTCTCGTGAAACAACCCGTGGCTTACAGAAAGCAGTGATAACCTCTGTAATCTTTGTTTGATCCGTTGTGATCGAGTTCCAAGGTCTCGTAGGGGTACTCTTCTCCAGAGATGAGGAGCTTGATGGTCTTCAAGTTGAATTTGCCAAAGTGAAAGGGGTTTTCTGTGATGGTGCCATTAAAGGCGGTTTGCTTGAGCAAAGCAATGACTATCCTATTGGGGACTTGGCCGTGGAAAGGGTTGTCGCACTCAAAGTGTCTGTTATCGGTGGGGTGCGAGTACGTGCGAATGGCGCTTCTGACGGTGGGAAAGCTAGCGCGCTTGCCCGAATTCATCTTCATAATGATTTCACTGTACACCGAAGGCTGCAAACTCACCTGCTGCACGTAGAAACGCACTTTGATATCGGCTTCAGTGAGACGAAGCACAAGGGCATCGCCCTGCCAAACGGTCCAAAAGCTGGGATCATTCAGGTACATTTCCATTTGAATTTGCACTTTGGGGGGTAAAAGTCTTCCTAATCTAAACACTTCTAGAGCTGGGGTGAACCTTAATACCACTCTATTGCCTCCTAAAAACTTGATACGGCTTTGTATGAGGTTCTTTCTTGACTCTGAGAGAGCTGCATAATCGGCATGTGTTGGATCTTGCTGGTTGGCTGTGATGGCATCGGCATCGCCTCCACTGGGCACATCGATGCAGTCGTAGTAGCCTTGGGGTTGAAGCAGGTCTTCGGTATCTTGTTTGTCGTTGTTGAGTAGGGTTTCGATCATGGCCAAGTAATGGTACGTGTCCGTTTGAGGGCTCATGAGCGTACCGTTGAGCCACACACTGATCTGTTTGAACAATGTGTGAGCGAGATTGTTGGCCAATTGGATACGCGTGGCTTCCACTATATTGGCAGCACCCGTTGTCTTCAGTTGCAATTCCACTTCCACGTAACTTCGATCTAGATTGATAAAATCGGTGCTCGGTTCCACTTGAATGACGATGGGATGGATACCCGTCGTTTGTGGATTGATGCGGACCTCTCGCACGGCCGCCATGCTCAAATCGGTTGGGGGAAGTTGCAACATGTCCAAATGCGGGTTGCACACGGCCGCGCTTCTGGCGTGATGAGCTAGATCCGTCATGTTTGCTCTCCTGCTTGAGAAATGAAATGACAGCTGTCTGCGACGAGCTTTTATCGCATGCGACTTGCGGCCTCTTTGAGCTTTCGATTCATACGCATGAAGCCCAAAATACCCCCTTTCTGCTTTCTGGATCTAGCCATAAACTCTCGACTGAGTCGTTTGGCCCAGGGTGAACCGTACGTGCCATCTATTCCGTACGGGTACCGTATATGGTCGTGGTAGACGAGACCTCCACGTTGACGGCGACCGTACTTGCCGGGTAAGAATAAACCCCCGTATTGTTTGTTGCCTCTTAAAGTCGATCTAGACCTAATGGGTGTAAACATGATTTAACCAAATATGTCGTTGAGGGCTCGTTTGGCTCTTTGATTGATAAGGGCTTCCGCTTTTCTTTTGACCGATGTCTTGGCAGCTGCTCTACCACCTGCTACTCCTCTTTTAATGGCTTTGGCCGGGTTGGGGTAACCGCTTATAATGCCTTCTTTCACGCCGCCTGCAATGTCTCTGACCACATCTCTAATAAACCCACCACCGTCTTGTGGGGGAACGTAGCGTCTGAGTCCTGCACCTCTCATCCTATCTGTCTAAAATGCAAGGTCGTAGTCGTGACACCTTCTTTAAAATCTGTCAACTTGCCGTCCATTTCGGCGACTTGCACTTCGATAATGTCGATGTCGTTGCTGCGAACTGGTTTATATTGCACGAGGGTAGGTTCAAAGTATTGCGAGCCTGCTCCTTCGGTCTTGTAAGGCACTTCTCGCAGCAAGTCGGTGATTTGACTGCCCACCATCTGACTTTGGGCCACGCTCGAGTAGACGTAGAGTGAACGTCTTCTGTAATTGAGCATTCTCTCAAAGGCAGCGTTGAGATTGACAAATCGCCAACTAGCGTTAAAACTAAGGTACAACCATTTGCCAGGAGTAAAGGTCCAATATAGACCTACAGTGGTACCATGTCGCCGCACATCTTCTACCACACCCGAAGCATCTAAATTGCCCGAATTTTCAGTCTCATGATGAATTCTAAGGTTAGGTCCTAATTGAGCAGTACCATCTTCTGCAAAAGTTAGCCACCCCATGGCTTGGGCTAATCCACCATCAAAGGCAAAGGCAACACAATCTAACTGCCCTTTATGCACATTTGAATAATCCAAAAGCAACTCATCACCATCCATCTTCAAGTTTGGGTACATTAATTTAGCATTAGTGGCCAGCCAAGAGTTGTTCTTGAAATAATTCTCGTCAAAGTTAATATCAAAGGTGCGCACATTGTGCATTAAGTTAATTATCATTCTTGCGAATTCCACACCCAATTTGGGAGTATTTGCATCCACTATATCGTGAGGAAACTCTGTTTTGTAAAAATTTCGACCACCACACCATTGCACAAAAAACATTTTAGCTGTAGTAAATGGTAAGACTTTGCTCAACTTTGGAGAGCTGTCTGGCAAAGCAATAGATTCCAATGCCACTTCCCACCGGCCTTGCAAACGCAGGGGTTTAGCCAAGTATATTTTGTAACTGTTGTTGGTGTTGTTAGGGTAGTCCGTGGTGCTGGCATTGCTGGGTAACACGACGTGGAAACTCATGTTCTTTGCTTGAAATGCAATGTGAGGGAGGTAACACCTGGTTGAAAGTCGGTGAGTTTACCGTTGGTTTCTGCCACTTGCACTTCGATAATGTCGATGTCGTTGTTGCGAACTGGTTTATATTGAACTAAAGTGGGTTCAAAGTATTGCCTTCCTGCACCTTTGGCATTAAAAGGGATTTCCCGCAAAATGTCGGTGATTTGACCTCCAACGGTTTGACTTTGCCCCACACTCGAGTAGACATAGAGGGATCTTGCATTGTGACCGGTCAGTTTCTCAAAGGCGGCATCGATGTTCAGGAACCGCCAACTAGCATGAAAACTCAATTTTAACCATCCACCCTGCACTATCCAATAGCGACCATCTCCTGTACTAGGATCGGTGACATCTTTGTAGAGACCAGAGTCTAAGTCTTCTGTACCGTATCCATTTTTGGCGGTGGGGGTGTAGCGAATGTTGGGACCCAAATAAGGAGTGCCATTGCTGTCATAATAAATCCACCCCATTTTCTCAGCAAAAGAGGCATAGAAATAAAGTGACACAATGCCTGTTGACTTGTAGACATTGCTGTAATCCAATACGAGGTCACCCCCATCCATTTTCAAGTTTGGATAAAGCAATTCGCCATTGGGCATTCGCCATTGTTGATCGGCATAGTAATCGGAACTGTCCCACACTAGACCAAACACCATGGCATTGAAGATGGTTGAAATGAGCATTTCACACATTTCTTTCCCTGTAGTAGGTACCGAATTGTCAAAGGCAGAGAAAGGGTACGTCTGGTATCGCGTTGCAATTTGACTGTTCGCCGTGTTGTAACTCCCCCACGCAAACGTCATAACAGTGTCGTCTTGAGCGTCCATAAGCCCTCTCACTGTAGGTACCGCATCGGGCAGCGAAATGGAGGCCAACCCCACTTCCCACGAGCCTTGCAACCCGAGTGGCGAAGGCAGTCGCACTTTGTAACTATTTGAGGTGTTGTTACTAAATTCGTTTTTACTAGCATTGTTAGGTAGTACCACGTAAAAGCTCATCGTTGCACGTCCTTCTTGTCGATCCAACTGTCGTACTTGACTGGCCAGCCTTTCCAACGCACAAAGAGTTTTGTGCCTTTACGTCTTATCACTTTTTCCACTCTGAAGAGATCGTCGTCTGAGACTTGTACTTTTTGCAGGTCTTGGGTGTAAAAGGTGCCTTCGATGGGTGTGCCGTCCCACTCGGTAATGCGAAAGGTAGGTACGGGGCCTGGCTTGACACGGTCCACGATAAACACTTCTTCCGTCCACCCAGGTAAGTAACTCTTTTTAAAAGTGCGAAGCTTTTTGTTGAGTCTGACACGGTCGCCTACTTTGAGATGTACGCGTTGCGTTCTTTTCAAGCGTTTTCCGTACAGTCTATCCCACACTTGTGCGCTATTGGCAATCGTCACTCCGTCCGGTGCCATACCAATACTAGAATGAGGTGTACGGTTGTAATCTCGTACCACGGCTTGCAAAGCTTCTCCGTACTTTAGTGTATTCTTGGTGGTAAAATAACGGTACAATCGTTCTACCACACTGGCTTTGGTATCGCCTTTAGTGGAGAAGTGGTGGACTTTTTCTTTGGACAGGTAGTTTTGTACTTTGCTGTTGTAAAACTCTTTACCATCATCTGTTTGCAGCCTTTGCAGTTGGCGGCCTTCTCGAAAGATACTCGTAAAGGCTTTCACCACTTCGTCACCCGTTTTCTTTTTCAGTGTTCGAACCCAGGCGTACTTGGAAGACACGTCGACCACCGTTAAAATGTACCTCACGCCTTTGTTGTACTTGGCCAGTGTCTGCACTTCAACCAAATCGACTCCCCACTGTTCGTCTATACCAAACACCACCACGGGTGCTGTGGGAAAGTTTCGTCTGCGCGGTTTGTGTAAGGTGTAGGCTATAGAGCTCTCTAAAGCTTTTCTGGCTTGGGCTAAAGGTACTTTTTGCAATTGGGCAAGTTGTTTGACACCGCCTAGACTACCCGCTTCTTCGGGGTCCTCGTACAATGCCTGCAGCTTGCGCTTCTTCTCCATCGAGGCTACATTGTAATCGATCAATACACGCCAAGAGACTGCCCTCACGCTCTTGTACTAATCTCGAAAAGAAGCGGAATGAGTGCGGTTGTTGCCACAACCATTCTATAAAAACAATAAATCGACCGTTATTGGTCAAGAGATCGAAGTAGTCCAATAAGAGGACTGACATACACACGAAAGAGGGTGGTACGTTGTCTTGTTATTTGTAACTTATTA
>OFES01000071.1_pt1:7500-15232 | contig 15232 bp, 12 predicted proteins | sample 1521151 | NCBI WGS metagenome assembly OFES01 (sample SAMN04272335, study PRJEB24112) | coral metagenome | biome: Coral reef; feature: Shallow seawater; material: Coral tissue | host: Coral | place: China: South China Sea | collected 2014
GGAGACCATCAGAGAACAGTTCACACAAGACCTAAAAGGGGTTTTCAATATTACTGATGACATCATTGTCCATAGGCGTGACACAAAGGAACATGACGCAAACCTGGAAGCGCTCCTAAAGAAGAGTCGCTAAAAGAATATCATGTTCAAAAAAGCGAAATGCGAATTCAACAAAGAACGCGTGGTCTATTATGGCTTGATGTTCTCAAAGGAGGGAGTATCCCCAGACCCCAGCAAGGTACAGGCTATCAAGGAGGCGGGCCGCCCAAGGAACGCAGCAGAACTTAATTCGTTCTTGTGCACAGTCAGATACAGTTCACGGTTTATGGAAGCCAGCAAGTATCAGAAAGCAGTCTGCAAACTCGGGGAACTTCTTCGAGGAAAATTTAAATGGATGCAAGAGCACACGGAAGCATTTGAAGAATTGAAGAACATGCTCAGTAGTGACACGGTACAAGCCTTCTTCGATCCCCAGGGGAACACGAGCTCCACGTGGACGGGTGTCCGATGGGACTGGCAGCCACTCTCACGCAGCGGAAGCCTGGTGAAAAGGTGTGGCAAGTTGTGCAGTACGCCAGTCGAAGCCTCACAGACACAGAGAAACGGTACAGCCAAATGAAGCTAGAAGCCTTGGCGGGTGATTTTGGCTGCAAGAAGTTTCACCTGTTCCTGTACGGGATACCGTTTAAAATGGTGACTGACCACAAACCCCTGGAAAGTGTATTTAACAAGCCCACACGTGCAACGTTAATCCGTGTGCAGAGGATCGTAAACAGGATGTTGGATTACGACTTTACCGTCGAATACCGGCCTGGAAAGGAAAACATATCGGTTTACACATCACGACACCAAGTGCCACTTCAGACGTGCACCAAGTTCGAACTCAGAACTGCCAAGGAAGTGAAACGTTATGTGAGCTATGTTGTAACATGCAACACGCCCAACGCAGTCACTAAGGAGCAAGTGCAGAAAGCCACTGACGAAGACCCTACACTACTAGCGTGGATTGACCCAAAAGATGAGAACTTACAGGCGTACAAGCAGGTCTTCAGCGAACTCGCTGTAGTGGACGGAATGGTAGTAAGAGGAGACAGAATTGTCGTTCCCGAAACACTCAGACAGAGGATGATCGAGATTGCGCATGAGGGGCATTAAGGACAAGTGCGGAACGAAACAGCTGCTAAGGGCACACGTTTGGTTCCCGGGAATGGACACTCAGTGTGACAAGTTTGTATCCACATGCATTTATTGCCAATCCAACACACCTGACGTACATCGAGAACCCCTGAAAATGACGGAGCTACCAGAGAGACCGTGGAGAAAGGTCAGTGTGGACTTCTGCGGACCGCTGGCTAACGGAGACCTCGCCCTTGTGTTCCACTGCCAATACTCCAGATACCCAGTGGTTGAATTTCTGGGATCCACTAGTGAAAGAGCAACCATTCCCGTGTTCAGAAGGGTATATGATACCTACGGAGTACCGGAGGTGGTGAAATCGGATAATGGCCCGCCATTCAACAGCCACAAATTTGAAGAATACGCACGAGAGGAGGGGTTCAAACATCAGAAAGTGACCCCCGGATGGCCAAAAGCCAACGGCGATGTAGAGAGGTGTATGCAGAGAATTAAAAAAAACACAGCAAGAATCGCCGCATTACAGGGCAGACTGATACGTGACAAGGTGTGGAGGGGGATCAGAGCATACAGAGCAACTACGCACCCAACCACTGGAGCTGGCCCGAATAAGCTTATTTCGGACGGGAACTACGTGGGAAGCCCCCATAGGGACCGTGGAGAAAGGTCAGTGTGGACTTCGTCTTCAGTGTGTACTCTTCCACAAGTTCTTTGACGTGGCTCATGTCCTCCGATTGTTTGGCTTCCTTTGAAATTGCATTGCTCACATGAATCATTGCCAGGTCCTTTCCATCCTCATAACTCAGCAACGGTGCGGTCTGTGTATCTCCCTTTATGAGCTGCCACGTGACAACCTTCATTTTGGTCTTAGACTCGGTGAGCGCTTCAAAGCTGCCCAGTACGGGTATGAGGCTTGTCTCATTAACAGCGCCATACTGCTTTATTTGGCATCTTGATTTTTGATCTTTACTTTGCCTTCCAGGCCATATCTCCTAAATGTTGTCTCATCCATAGCGCTGACTGTAGCCCCGCTGTCCGGTAATACTGTGACGCTGGCGCCATTAATTAGCTCTTTTTAAGGGGCCATTTTTGAAAGGTTCCCATGGGGTTAAACGTTTCCAATGTGCACATGGACTCGTCACTGCTCTAAGATGAGGTGTCAGATTTTCGTTCGCCTACGTATGCTAATTCCTTTGTGGCTTTAATTTCGTGTCTGCTTTTACAAAAATTCGCGACATGGTTCCTTTTCCCGCACCGCGTACACTGCTTGCCGAAAGATGGGCATTTTATTAGTCCTCCTTGGTGTGGTCACTGTTTGCCGCAATTGAAATATGATTTTTTTCCTGTTTTGTCCACTGTAATTTTATCCACTTCTTGTTTAACGGTGATGTCCGTTGGTGTTTGGTTCTCCACTTTTGCGGCGTGTTGATCCGCGCTTTCGAGACCTCTGGCGTATTTGAGTGCTTCTGCTAGTGTTAACTGGTCTTGTAGTAGCTTTCTTCTCACTCTCTTGGATTTTCCGCTCTCGATCATGGCCATTAGTATCTCGGTATCCAACCAACCGGGAAGTCACAATGCTCGCCTTCTGCTTTAAGCTTTGAGATGAACGAATCCCACGTTTCATCTTTTCCTTGTTTGATGCAGCGAAATTTGTGTATGTTGTATAGCCGGTTCTGAGATTCCTTGAATTTGTCTCGTAATGCATTAACGGCTCCGTCCAGGTCTGTTCCCGTGTGGCTATGTTGTTGAAATATGTCCAGAGTAGCTTCGCCTATCGAATCTAAGAACAGCGATCGTTGTTGCGCCTTGTCTGTAATGTTGTATGTTTTCAAGTGGTTATTCTTGAACCGCTCGGCGTATTTGACAAAACGAGCGTACACGGTTTCTGGGTCCTTGCGGATGTCGAGCTCCGGAAACTGCTTGTATCCGATGTTGACCGCCATTCTGTTCCTTCTTCCTGTGATATGTTCGTCGCCAATTTAGTGTCGAGCGTTTTAATGTTAACGTTTTCTGTTTTACAACGGTCACTCCACACATTATATAGACATTTCGTCTTGCATGCATACATTACTTTCTACATATATGGCGGTATAACGTATGCTTACATACCATGCATATATTACTTAATTACATATATGGTAGCATACAGTCACGCCATTACAGTTTGGGTCTGGCTAGGACTGATGACAACATTGACGACATTTGGCCGAGTGGGAGTTCGGGTCTGGTCACCGACAAAACGACAAAAAATAAACCAAAGGCAAACCATGAACCGCGCCCGGCTGCGGCTCGCAGTTAATAATGCAAATTTATGAACTATATACAAGCTTGGAAGCCTGGCATAAAGAGGTAACCAGGCCTTCGATTATACCAAAATGCACAAAGTACGAGTTTAAGGTTTTAAGTTCAACAAGAGATTATCAAGGTAAGAAAGTGAATCCCCCATATAGGTCCTCTAACTAAGGTAATCCATCTTAAGTTATTTTTAGACATAGTACCCAGTTCTTCCGAGGATCTTACTCGCGCGATGGGTGGACAACCGAAGCGATTTTCTCGAAACTACTTGAGAAGAAATGCCTGGTACGTCATTTTATATGTTTTAGTTTCGTTTCATATCAGAGACGTTTTCTGCAGTCTCAGCCGCCTTTTTGTATGGCCGGGCTTTCGTTTGTTTTTTCCTTGTTTGGCTGTCGATTATTTTGCCGTTTATAGGGGTTTGGGGAGTTCAATAAAGCAAGCTTCAACGGCAACGTCAGCGAGTACAATAGCTATGTAAGCGTGCGTGATAATTCTTTGTTCATTTCTTTGCCGTTGTTTGCAAAAGGTCACAAAACAACATCTTGAAAAAGCCACATTTTGCATATTTCAGAGAACGTGAACTATGCGACGGACGATTTTTCTAACTTTTTTTTCTCGAATTTTAAAGATGTCTTCCATAATCTGTTAGGGATATCTCTCACACTATAGGGATTTTTAGTTTGAATATTAAGTCGTTTCTTAATCGAAGTTGTCTTTGGCGTTGCTTAAGTTGCTTTTTGCTATTTGGGCAGCGAGTGTCTGCCTACACTTTCGACCATCTATTTGTTTGGTTGCCTAGCTTGTGTTTGCGCGTTTGTTTGCTTTGCACACGTTTGTCTAGACATTGTTCCTCCGTTCATTTGTGCGGGCAGCATGATGATGGCCAATTGTCGCTGCTCTTCGGTCAAATTCGACATCTGATCGTAAAAAATATGCAGCCTTAAAGAAATTTCGCTTGAACAAATCGCGAGAACGGAAGCTGAAGCTCCGTAAACTAAGTCAAAACATCAAATACCTAGTGCGGTCAAAACACCGGCAATACTTAGCCAAAATCGAAGCGTCTTTCAAAAACAACCCGAAAGAGTTCTGGAGCTACCACAAAGTGTTCATGGGCGGACGCTCATGCACTAACTCAGCGATTTGTTACGTTAGTGAAGTGGCTACAAAACCGGCGAAGAAAGCTGAACTCTTAAATAAATATTTCTGTTCTGTTTTTCTATCGGCTACTCCGGATGTAAACATAGACCCAACGAACAATTCACTTAGAACAGATACGGAAATTTCTGAAATACAGGTGTCAGTTGATGATGTGACAAAGCACCTGACTGGGCTCGACACCTCAAAAGCTTTCTGACCCGACGGCATTTCAGCGCGCCTACTGAAAGAATGTAGCCAACAAATTGCTCCGAGTCTCTGTGGGATTTTTAATCAGTCTCTCAGCAGCGGTCAAATTCCTACAGAGTGGAAATCCGCGGAAATAACACCCATTCACAAGAAAGACTCAAAAGAGCCTGCCGAAAACTACCGACCCATATCACTTCTTCCGATTGTCAGCAAAGTCCTGGAACGCTGCGTTTTTAATTGTCTGTATGATCATGGTAACTAATAACTTAATTACTCCTTTAGAACACGGGTTCCTAAGGAATCGCTCATGTGTCACCCAGTTACTATCCGTTCTTCATACCATCGGCCGAAACCTGGATAAAAACATCCAGACGGACATAATTTACCTTGACTTCGCCAAGGCGTTTGACACAGTAGATCATTACGTCCTCCTTTCTAAGTTAAAGCCTACGGGGTGTCAGGTCAGCTTCTAACCTGGTTCGCTAACTATCTATCTGGGCGACTCCAACGAGTTGTTATCGATGGCGCAACCTCGCAATGGGCCCCTGTCACTTCTGGGGTCCCCCAAGGCAGCCTTCCGAGGCCACTGCTATTCATAATATTTATTAATGAACTCCCAGATGTAGCCATAGGTGATGTTTTCACTTCCGGGCCCTTTATGCCGACGATACCAAAGTATATCGCAACATCAATACCATCGAGACTGCATGTCTATGCAGAAAACCCTGACCAACATGGACACGTGGACTCGGCACAACAATATCCGGTTCAATGCTTGTAAAAAGCCCGCTAAACTTCATTTACAAGCTTGATAATGTAGAGCTCGAGCGTGTGTCCACGGAGAAAGACGTTGGAGTTAACATCACCAACTCCCTCACCTGGAACACACATATCCACGCCATTACTGCTAAGGCCAACAAGTTACTTGGACTTTTAAAACGCACGTGCCCATTATTAAACGATGTCTCTGCTAGACGCTCACTTTATCTTGCACTTGTGAAGTCACAGTTATCCTGCGCGACCCACGTCTGGTCCCCGGACAACATAGCATTAAAAACTCAAATTGAAAGGGTTCAAAGGTGGGCCACAAGGTGGATCCTCAAACAACGTGTAGGCGTGATGTCATACAGAGACAGACTTTTAACTTTAAAACTTCTTCCTCTGACATTTGACCGCGAACTCAAAGATCTTGTTTTCTTTTACAAATGTCTGAATGGTTTTACTGATCTTAATGTTTCTGATTTTGTTTCTTTTGTTTCTCACGGCCGAACCAGACTAAGTAATTCTTATAACCTTAAAACTCCTGTATGTAAAACTAGCACTTTTCAGGCCTCTTACTTTAATCGTATTGCTAAGCTCTGGAACTATATCTGTAAATTTTCACCCCCTACCAGTTTTTCAACTACTGCTTCCTTCCGCAACTTCATTACTGAGCACATGTTTCACCTTCTGCTCAATCACTTTGACATATACTATCCCTGTACCTGGTCAATTGTACGATCCTGCCCCTGTCATCCCTAGTTTTTAGCGTCTTTTAAATTTAACCGTGTTTTAATTATTATTTGTATCTTAATTTTTATTTTAAATATCATCGGCAATGCCTCGCATGGGTCCTCGTGTCCTTTTCGCCCCTGCCCTTTTGACCTTATCAAATCTATAATGTCCACCACTGATGTACATAACATACAATAGAACATGTTTAATTAAACAAGAATATTATCCTGCGAGATTGTGTAGAGTATTACTTAATCTTGCCAGAGCGAGGCTGTAGGCTGACCCACTTAATCTTAAATTAAATTTGTCCATGCAGTCAGTACTAAATTTGTCCATGCAGTCAGTACTTTTCTTTTTCAAGTCACACTCAGTTAGGATCAGGTGACATTCTGTCCATTACTGTTTTATTGTTAAACACTTTGCACTTTTAGGATCACAAGTAAATTACGGATGTATTTCCTGAGCGAAACTCCATGCGCTTTTTCTTTGTTTGCCTGCCGGATCGTGAAATCGTGTTGAATCTTCGTCAACATTAATGGGATAATCGGCTATTTATTGTTCCATTATTCCTGATTGAAAAGTGTCACTGTCATTATCCCATGATCACAAATTTATTTTTCCGAAGGAGGTCTTAATACCCCATTCAAAAATGGCATAATTTCATTATTACAACAAGAAAATTTTATTGTGTTATTAACACATTATGCCAATATTCCTCTTCACCGCCCGAGACTGCTGACAGCATGATTGACTTCAGACCCGGTTAAAGCTTGCAGTAGGTTTCATATTGTTCTCACTACTGATTTTTTAGGTTTATTTACATCATGAAATACAATAACCTACCTCATTTATCGGGCAAAGATGAGCCGAACAAAGACACGCACTCCTGATGCACGTGGTCATCAAGCAAAGCTTCGTTGGCACTTTATGTATGAGGGTCTGACGTGTAATGATTGGTGCGGGGAAGGGAGGGGTGGGGGGGTCAGTCATAAGGAGCAAATATACTGTCATTTTTTAAAAGAATACAGCGGTAAAAAAGTGCTAAAAGTGATTTGAATTTTAAACCTGCGTAGTGTAGTGCAGTGTAGTAATTACAAATGCGAGCGTGCGTTCGAACATAACGACCGTGCTTTTCGAGGCTCTCGAAAAATTCAAAGTAACTTAGATTGATAAATTAAGTTACCTAAAAATAACACTAAAACCCTAGAAAAGGAGACTGTTTCTTAGTATAGCCCTTAGTGAGTAATACCAATAACGTATGACTTATATAAATTTTTCAAGAGGAAAAGGGGGCGTTGGCATTTCTTCAGCCGCTCCCTTTTACATCTTAACCAAACCCTTCTTGGGCATTCCCTCTTAAACACCTAGACTAAATGAAAGTCTGAAAAATCTGCTCAAAAAGAACAATTTAAGGTAATTCCCTTGAAATTGTTCTACTATCAAACTTTTTTTGAAACTTGGC
>OFES01000072.1_pt1:5000-15069 | contig 15069 bp, 8 predicted proteins | sample 1521151 | NCBI WGS metagenome assembly OFES01 (sample SAMN04272335, study PRJEB24112) | coral metagenome | biome: Coral reef; feature: Shallow seawater; material: Coral tissue | host: Coral | place: China: South China Sea | collected 2014
ACTATATATTAAACACTGCTATTATTTTGCAGTCTTCGTTACAAGGGTAGCAGATCAAATCAATACCGACAACAGCCAAAACTTTGTTTTGTGTCTGTGGATGTGTGCAGCCAACTACAGGACCTCCTTCAAAGTAAGTTTTTAATTATTACTAATGAATTAACTTTTTTCATGTTATTACATGATTTTAATGCTGACTCGCATCAGATTTTGTACAGCGGTATTTTGTGCTATAGTTACCAGTTTTCCACTCGGATAAGTGTCACATGTTTTTTGAAGCTTGAATCTGTTTCACTGTTCGAGACAAGATTGTACCTCGGCGGATCTATGCAAATTTCACAGCTTTAAATTTGTTGTAATCTAAGGATCTTATTGTCAATGGTCTTTACTCGTCCTATACACGGAAAAGTTCAACGGAAATGGAGGGAGTTGTAAACAAAGAGTCTTACGGAGTGATTTAAGGTACAAACAGTTTTGTTTAGCCAAGTGTTTCATCTTCAGAAGAGTATTTACTATCGATGGTTACACTAATATTAGAGGTAAAGTCTGAATACGATCCAAGTGGCCCATCAGGCCAAATTAAAGCTTATCCCTGTTTCTGTTGTATGAAGTGACTAGGAGTATTCCTACTCCCTCTGGATGGGATATGGTAGCTATAGTCCATTGTGAGTTACCCCTAGCAGTAAATTCGCCAGTACCCATTTATACACCTTGGTGGAGAGAGGCATGCGAGAGTTGAGTGTCAATGCCCTGAAGGGCCATGCAGGCTTGAAGTCCAGGGCTTGAACCTGGACTGCTCACGCCGAAGTCCAGCACACCAACCATTAGGCCACTGTGCCTTCCTAATAATTCTTCATGTCTTTTTGGAATTGAAGAGTAAAGTAATTTCTTTTGCTGAAATTTGAAGTAAGAAATATTTTGACTTCAATAATGTTAAATAATTGATAGGTTTAGCTGGGCCCAAAACCAGAGTTTTGGAGTTGTATTATTTTTGCGTTCTAAATTCATGAGGAGATGCTGATTTTATTCTATTCATACTACAACTTTGCTTACAATAGGTAAAAATGAAATGTCCAGATTGATTTTTAAGCACACCAAAAACCTGAATTCAAGCACATTTTTTTAGTGCAAGTTAGCTCTAGGCCAAACCTGAAAACAATAATTTGTAATTTACAAAGAGCATGCTGAGGACGTGTGGGAAGCGCGGTGGCCTCATGGTTAGTGCACTCAACTCCGGATCGAGTGGTCCGGGTTCAAGCCCTGGCAGGGACATTGTGTTGTGTTCTTGGGCAAGACACTTTTAATTGCTCTCATGGTGCCTCTCTCCACCCAGGTGTATAAATGGGTACCAGTGAATTTAATGCTGGGGGTAACCCTGCGATGGACTAGCATCCCATCCAGGGGGGAGTAGAAATACTCCTAGTCGCTTCATGCTACAGAAACCGAGATAAGCTCCGACCTGGTGGGTCATATTGGCCTGTATGCAGGCTTAACCCTTGCTGAGGACTTGGGCTGGTGATGCAATTGAAAAGCATTTACAATTGACCATAAGGTATCAAAGATCTTTGTTGTGCTAGGTCAGTCTTTCTGGAGTATGGCCACTATATTGTGCTATGTCATATGTACATTGTGCCTGCAATCCATGCCACTTTAAGATATATTGACCATGAAAAAGGAAGGCATGGTTTCCAATGGGAATTCAGGGCTACCCAAACACTGGATATTATGGAACAAGTCTTGGCTGTTCCAATATTTAATGTATCCAGTGTAGTTTCAATACACTGAAAGTGGTGTATCATTGAATTAGACAAACATTTCTCACAGGCCTTCATTGAAACAATAATCCTTTATCATTATGTACAGTGTAGAATATTAATGTTCAGTTTATTTTTTAATTAATCGCATTTGGAAACTGATGTGTTATAATGTTAATCCTATGTTTTGCTTGAAAACTGTCATTTGAAACATCTCCATAAATCTTCTGCATAATTTAAGTACATGTACAATTAAACTTGTATGTGTATTTCTTGTCCAAATGGAATTCAAATGGCAAGGATAAATGACATATGTTGAATTATGCAATTTATAGGAGATGGCATGTGGGACTCTGTGCAGGATCGAATTAAACGCAGGTACAACAATACGCATGATGTCTTAACAGACATCATTGATGGGAAGTACTATAAGGAGTACTGTGGAAAGGGAAACTTCTTGGAAAATTAGACACAAACCTATAAGCATGCTGTTCAACACAGATGGAGCACCATTGTTTCAGTCTTCAGGGATTTCACTGTGGCCAGTGTTTCTTGCAATTAATGAAATACCACCAACAGAAAGGTTGGCTCTAAATTTAGTAACATGCACTCTTAGTGCTTAGATGTTTTCCAAAGAAACCAGTATTTATATTTATACATGTATGCATAAATAGTTGCACATTAACAACAATACTTTAATTCATCCCATGGTTATTACTGCAATATACACATAATATACATGTATGCATATAGTAATGTATATGTTGTACTTCTATTTTACCTTTGGTACATTTTTTTCCGAACCAGTGCAAAATTTTTTGAACCAGTACAAAATATTTTGAACCAATACAAAATATTTTGAACTGGTACCAAATGTTTCGACGCAGGTGAATTTGATTTTTTGTTTTGTTTTTGTTTTTGTGTCCAACAAAAAAAAAATAAATGTTTTTTTGTTTTTTTGATCTTCTCTTTAAATTCCCTCTTCTCTTCATCTCTACTCTACACTTACCTCAAAAAAGGAGGTTTTGAGATTTCCTTAGCAACAGACTTGTAGTTAAGTTCTCCCCCCTTAATGCTTACCTTGTGAGCCTTAAATTGAACCACAGACCTTTGGTTTTCCTTTGGATTCATGTCCTGATGCCTTACCAGTGAGCCATGGAGACCTGGATGCAAGTTCCCCGATTTTTTAATTACATTATACACAGTAGAAGTAATACATTTCCTTAAATTATTCAAATCAACACATGTATGTTGGACCCAGTCATTCTCAGTCCTTAAAAAGCAAACATGACAGGTTGTGTTGTGTTTTTAACTTAGTTATTCTTTATAACACTCAGATTTTCCAAGAAGAATATCCTCATCTGGGGCCTTTGGCAGGGGAGAGGAAAGCCTCCATTCAATGCTTACTTTCAGCAGTTTGCTACAGATATGAATGCTCTCTATGAAACAGGTGAATATTAGTCAGCGTCTTGAAGAGGAAGACTCCTAAAGGAAACACGCTTGCAACAACAAAAGATGCAAGTGTTGTCAGGCACTCAATTCACAAGTAAATAACTAAAAAGGGTTTATATAAAGATGCATGTATGCATGTACACTTACATATCTTACAGGTCAAATTTGATTCCAGGTTGAAATTGAATTTCATTTGTTTTTGACTCATTATCATAAAGTGTAATAAATACCGAGAAAAGAAGTTGAAAACCAACCCACAAAAAATATATATATTTGTCGGGGCTCTCGCATACCTCAGCCAATGAGGAATTGTCATGAGACTCCCGTGAACAAGCCTCTTTTCAAACATGGCAGAGATTGACTCAGCCCCAAGATTAAATGTGGGTAATCACGACAAAAAATCAGCTAGTGTGACTGGCAAGGTAATGTCCCGACAAATTTTAACCCGATTTGATCCTGACAAAAAATCTGCAGTTTTAGGACAAAAAATCGGCTAGTGTGCGACGGCCTGTAAACATATATTTCAAGGGCCTGATTGCTACCTCTTGGCTCTTTGCGGTTTTAAGCAATTTTTTGGTTTAAACTCTCACATGTAGGTATAATTATTAAGTAATTACTTTTCTGTGATGTTTGAACTAACAATAGTTCAAAATTATATAATCATCATTATGCATCCTTTAAAAATGTGATGTTCTCTTATCTTAAAGGTACAGATGTTTTTACTCCAGCTGGTGTGGTCCGTGTTAAGGCTGCAGCTATACTGAGCAGTAATGACCTTCAGGCCAGAGCTTATGTAATGAATCAGACACAGCATAATGGAGGGGTGCTCCACGTGTGAGGAAACTGGGAAGGTTGTTAAGCAAGGCAAAGGAAATACCCGATGCTACCCCTATCGTGAAGAACATGAGAAGCCAATTCTACGTACATGTAGCACTGCAACCATCTTGGCCTGTGGACATGAAGCACATGTCAGTGGAATTAGGGTAAGATTATTATCATTGATAATGACTTATGATAAACAGGGCATATTAGAGTTGCCATTTCCCTCTGTTTCAAGACGATTAATTTTTGATCAAACCTAAATGTAATTACATGTATATGAAAGAGAGTTTTATTTACATGAAAATAGACATGGACTTGGAACCCATCTAAAAATGGATGGTTTTGCATGAAATACTCCTCTTGGAACAGAGGAATAGCTAAGCTGCAGAAATAGTGTAGATATTGGTACAGAGTATTTAACAAGTTACTGCCTGAGTACTAGTTCTGTTACTGTGTTACAAGTATAGTTCTGCAGTTTTGTTTGTAACTTTCTTACCAGTAAATTGAACAGGTCTTGTCATGGCAGTCTAGACTGGTAAAGCTAGTCTGGTGTTTTGGGCAATCAAATTTTTGTTTTGGTAGCACCTATTCCCTTTGAGGCACAGCCATTTATAATTTGATTGAAATGAAGCTAGACTGAAATCTGTTGAGCATGCAGTTGGAGTATCAATCAGAAACCCTCCAAAATGGATGTGTGGATATTTTCTGGACCATGTAGTGTAGTTTATCTTAAATTAGGTATTCTTGCCGTCACAAAGAAAACTGCATCAACCATCAACCATCAATCAGGATGCAATAGCATTATTTAATTTAAATACTTGTTTGGTTCTGATTTTACAGACAAAGGGATTTTTCAATGTTACCAGCCTTGCTTTGATGCCCTTTTTTGACTTGGCAATTAATTGGATTGGTGCCAGATTACATGCATGGTGCCCTCCTTGGAATAACAAAGACTTTAATGTACAACTGGTTCTCCCCAACTAAGGCAAAAAAGCAGTGTTTCATTGGGAATAAGGTTTGTACAAACTACACTGTACCTATATAGTGAAGGTTAATTGTCAGTCACCCAGTGGTATTGACAAGCTTTCAACCATTCCCAATTTCCCTTGGCTTAATTATGCAACAAGCTATAGCTATAGCTATAGTAACAATTAATATTTAGTTTGACAGTGGAAAACAACATGAAATGTGTATATTTATGGTAGGTTTTGTGTCTACATATCGTTTGATGTTGTAGTAAATTTATTAAACTTATTACTTTCATTGCATAACAGATTGGAACCCTGAATAAACGGTTCCTACAGATGAAACCTCCTGACTTCATTAAACGTCTGCCCCGTGGTTTGGAGAAGCATTACAGGCATTTTAAAGGTGAAGATACCTAGTGCAAGTTAGCTAAGAATTTATTTTATTATTAACAATATTGTTACCAATGAAATATTTACATGTATGGCTGTTTATCCATTGTAATGTTCAACCCACTCCCAAATGTCTCATCCAAATCTTAGCTTATTTTTTACATGACCTCAATTATTACATGTAGCTTGTAAAGCCTGGAGCTGCATATGAAGTGTCTTGACTGATTGGCTTAATGTTGCAAGGCTAAGAAAATCGTTCTGGAGCCATTTGGGCTATTTATCTTCAAAAAGCTTATTGCTGCAAGCAAGTGTTTAGGAGCCTCGATCAGGAGAGAGATTACATGAGATAGGAACAAAGATCCCATGTTTAGGTGCCCAGTGTCCATCTGAGGTACCTTATTAAAAAACTATTTAGTTGCCTGTTCTCATATTACACTGTAGGCAGCTCATGCGATCAGACTGCTGGTTAGGCAGCAGTCTTGCACTGTTTCACAATCAATAGGGCCTATCCTATGTGAATGTAGGCTAACCTGAAAGAAAACACTGTAATATGTGATGTGGCAGTTAATGATAGTAACCTGACACTTTGTGTTTTAAATTTCAGCTACAGAACTCCAAAGCTGGCTTTTGTTTTACTCTTTGCCATGCTTGATTGGTATTCTCCCAGATAAGTACTTGCAGCACTATTCATGCTTTGTGGAGGCAGTCTATATCATGCTTGGAGATTCAATCACTGAAATTCAACTTAACAGGGCAAAAAGTTTGCTTGGGATATTCTACAGAGATTATCAGACATTATATGGTATGTTGTCTAGAAGCTTGGTAACTTAACTAGTGTGTGTTCATGTAACTGTAATTAGTAATAAATATATTAAATAAGTTAATAGATGGCATATGAGGTAACACTCACTACCAAGAACTTGCCAGCAATAAAAAATGCATTACATGTATATAATTGTCCACATCTTGGATGTCCTTATACATGTAAGCATCAGGTGCTATGCCTTCTACTTTTTGTAAACATGACTAGTGCAATGCATATGAAAATGACCAAACCTGATTTTGACTTTTGTTGATGTAGGAGATGGGAGCTGTGGACTAAATGTTCATAACGCAGGTGCTCACCTTGCTGATTTTGTTAGAGGATGGGGAACAATGTGGGCATGGTCATGTTTTGGCTTAGAAGATATGAATAGGACCATCCTTGAATTTGTTCATGGCACTGGAAATGCTTGCAGACAGGTATTAATCAGGAGAAGCATGTTTCTGGTCTTGGGGTCAGAACAGCTTTTGAGTAGTTTGCATCAACAATTTTAGTTGTACATGTATTTAATCACAATAACTCAACACTCCAAAATGCCACTAACACCAAAGCAGTTAATTGGGTAAAATGAGATTTGTTAAATTGAACATTCATTTTACAGAGTAAAAAAATAAGAGAGCAGAAATAAATAAAAATCCTTTCATTGATTTCATGCATAAAAAAATCCATGTTAGCAGATAAAGTAAACAAAAGACAGATCATCTCATTAAAAAATTAACATTATATCAATTGTACAATAATGCATGTAGGCATCAATAATAATCCGTTTTATTGTTTAGGTTCTGGTAATTTCCCTTTTGAAACAATCATTTATTTGTACTGCAAGATAATTGGCAGATCTGTGAAAGTATTCAAATATTAATAGCTGGCAAAGATTTGTAATATTTCTTTAATTTCATTCCTTTCATTATTCTGTTCTTTTAAATTTGATTTCCTTTATAGATTATATGGAAACTTCATGCACAGCGAACATTGCGAAGTGATTTACATAAAATTCCAGAAGGATCTCTTAAAGAATTTATCACAAAGATGCTTTGCACATCAAAGGGGTTTGTTGTGTTATATTTATTGTTAATCGCCATATACATACCCTGCAGGTATTACATTTGTAAACTCTAATCCCATTTAATCAATCTACATATAGTATACAGTAGCTAAATCAGCATTATTCAATTGAAAACAATGCATTGAATTTTTCCTTTCAAAGGGCATTGATATCAGCATGAATGAAATCATCTAATGTAGAACATTAACTTCATAAACATAGTTTAACAACACTGAAAACATCAATCATGACCTGAATAAATTAGTGATGAAATCTTCAACTGTGGAAGATTGACTGAGAAGGAGTATGCACATACATGTATTGATAACCTAAATTCTAATGTCATAACATGGTCAGTTTCTTTAACAGTTTTACATTGTAATTAATGTATTTTTTAAAGTAAAGAAAGATGATTAAAAACAGTTGAAATGCTCCAGTCATTAACTTCTTCTTTTTCATTAAGTAGCATGATTTAATCAACCGATTTACTTTTTGGTCTATATACCTTACAGCGTCAGCACTTTAAAGGAGGCAACAGGCTGCCATGTTGCTGGTGCAGCAAAACCCTACGTTTTATCAGCTGATTTACAGCCATTGGTATCTTTTGCTTTGAAGAACCTCAGCATAAATAATACAGGACTGTTCAAAGTACTTAGGATCTGGAAAAATGGGCAGGTTTTCTACTCCCAGGAGTACACAAGGGTGAAGAAAAGAAACAGCCACACAGTTCTACTGTCTGGAGGAACTTTTGCCAAAGTCCAGTATTTTCTGTGGTACAAACCCACAGGAGAAGTTATGGCAGTGTACTATGAAGTGCCAATTAATAACGACAAGCCATTTTTTCTCAATGATGTTGGCTGGCATCTTGTTCGCATTAACAAAGAAAGGTAATTTGCAAAATTAATATGTTTTTTTTTTGTCATGCGTTTTATTCCTGTTGACTTCACCATGTAGCAAGCCTTAAATTTGTAAACATATATAATTTTATATTTGAGGCATACGTATATACATGACTTAAATAGAAACTCACAAGTGGTGGAAACCTGTAACTTTCCTTTGTGTCATTAGCAATAGGCTTGTTAAGTGCCATTATTGAGATACATATTTTTGTATCAAAAGAGAAAATTTAGCGAATGACTTGCACAGTTCTAAATTCAAAACTTCTGCTTGCACGGGGAATCGCAGCATTAATCTTGTTGCCTGTATAAAAACATTCAACTCCTACAAATTCATTGATTTCCAAATTTCCAAATATGGGTATGTAGTGAAAATGGATATGATTTGAAAGCAACGAGAGCGTGCATTACACCTTTCAACCCCTATGGTTATCTGGGCTAGATTATTGCAGTGTGTTACATGTATGTAGAAAATGGGTGTCTAAAGCATCCTCAATGTTTTCTAAACTCACAAATGAGAGATACAGTGGGATCTCCATAATTATAAACTAAGTGAATAATAGAGTAAATTTATTAAAATCACAGACCAGTAATTTGGGGAGGCTTAAGATGTTAATTTGGTTGGATAATCTTTATTAAGAGTTATATCGTGGTGTGTTGTAATTATCTCAGTTAGACTCACCGTGTCACATAAAGAAAGCGACACTGCTTATGCCCAATGGCATACATGTATCCCGCCCATACATGTATCCCATCACAGTGCAGTCAGTGCAGGGTGGAGATTGGAAATACCGGCAGTCAGTTCTATCTTTTTTCAAGTATACACTGTATTTTCAATTGTAACTCGGTCTTCTGCCTTCTTGGTTCACAGTAATGAAATAGAATAAAATTAGAGTTTTCCCCTCATTTTAAGTTATTTTACTTTTAAAAATCTGGTTAACTATTACCCCGGGATTCTTGGGATGCTTTCTGTTCACAAGTAACTTGTTGTCATGATCTCTTTTATCTAATTTATTATTAGTTTTAAAATTAACAGTATTTTTCACTTTAGGAGCGAGGTTCGCGTGGAAAGGATAGAAAACGTTCTTGAGAAAGTTGTACTTTTAGATGGGAACCCTTACCATGCCTGCGTGTCAAGAGTACCTAATTTCCACGGATTAAGTATTTAATTCAAGACTTCTCAAGGTGCGTTCACTATAATTTATAATAAATATATTTTACGACCACGTAGTTGTCATTTAGAAACATTGTTTATTTTTTAATAGTACATGTACATTTATAGTTTGGCTTGCAATAAAGGCAAACCTCAAGTGAACTCCGGATAAAATTGAAGAGTCTAACAGTATTTTTGTTCAGTTTAAAACAGACACTCAGTGAATTTCTGTTTTTTTGTTTTTTTTTCTTTTCGTGAAGGCCTTAATTTGAATGTCGAACACCCAGGTACTCCCGGGAATTCCCGGGAATTGTTAAAGTTCCCTTTTTCGTTTTAAAGCGTCTCGAGAACTTCTCAGGAATTTTCCGTTAAAACGTATTTGTATTTAATTGACCAGACATCACTCAAGAACTCCCGAGAATTCTCGGGAATTTTTTGAGTACACATTTTTAACCTTTAAGAGCCTCCGAGAATTCCCGAGAATTGTCGGGCATGGGTCAATGACTCCAGCGAACACAGAGAATTCTCAGGAACTGTCGGGAATTCTCGAGATATTTCCAACTCCCGAGAATTCCCGAGTTTCGATTCGTACTGGATATTTAGGGTCTTATTACACACAGCACGAATTCGAGGAAGTTGTGCCGGGCAATTGTGTGGCGGTAATTTTGTGGCTCCATTCATCAGTGCTGATCATATAGACCAGAAAGCAATTTGTATTGTTTCCTATCCAGTTTATTACCATTCTTACCCAGCTGCTCGCATCTCG
>OFES01000074.1_pt1 | contig 14741 bp, 15 predicted proteins | sample 1521151 | NCBI WGS metagenome assembly OFES01 (sample SAMN04272335, study PRJEB24112) | coral metagenome | biome: Coral reef; feature: Shallow seawater; material: Coral tissue | host: Coral | place: China: South China Sea | collected 2014
AATATATTTATATATACTTGAATTTAAATTAAAAATAATTACATTGTAATAACTCTATACAGTTATATTATCATTTGCTATAATTTCCGACTGATTAATTTCGTCAAACATTTCTATGATGGTTCGAATTATTGGTTTCATGATTGGATCATCCACTATATCAATATCTTCATATTTTCTTCTTTTGGCTCTATGTGCTACCTGTACAGTAATTTTATATCTATTGTCTACTTCTTCAAGTAGCTCTTCTGTTTTATATATAATCTCATTTGAATCAGTGTTTTTATATTTTGTAAAGTTTTGATTCATAAATATTTAAATTTTAATGTTATATATTTGTTTATAAAATTTTAAAATAAACATGTTGTATAGTGTCAACGTAGGTATGTAATTATCTTAATGTGTTTGATAAAAAATCAAATTAAATGAATCGTATAAGTCTCATCTGCATAAGTTATATTTGTGCTAATACTTAGAAAAAGTTGTTCATTTTATATGTAATTGATTATTCATATAATGTCGAGTTTAACATAGTGATTAAAAGAATAATACTCAGCTATTGAATCAATAATATATGCAAGCATCAAAATGTTTTACTCATAAATTAGACCAGTACTTTGGAAATCCTTCTATCATTGAAGAAAGGGATGCATGTGGTGTAGGTTTTTTAGTTGATATTAAGATGTCGTCTTCTCACAATATAATTTTACAGGCACTTAATTCTTTGCAGTGTATGGAACACAGAGGAGCATGTGGTGCTGACCGTATTTCTGGTGATGGTTCAGGTATAACTACACAAATACCTTGGTTGCTTTTTAGAAACATAATGTTAGAACTTAAGTCTGATGCTTATGATAGTATTGGAGTTGCCATGTTGTTTTTGCCGCGTAATTATTTAATAGAAGTTTCGGAGATTGTTAGTTGGTTTGTTAAGGAAAATGGTTTTGAATTGTTGTGTTGGCGTTCAGTGCCGGTTTCAGAGGAACAGCTTGGTTCGCAAGCTTTGGAAAATAAACCAGTCATTAGGCAATTTTTCGTGAAGTCGGAATTATTATCTGGTGATGAATTAGAAAGAAAATTATATATTTTAAGAAAAAAAATTGAGAAGGCAGTTGCTCAAACTAATTTAAATGTCAGTAAACAATTTTATTTTTGTTCTTTTTCTTCTAGAGTAATTGTTTACAAAGGCATGGTTAAAGCAGAAGCTTTGGGCCTTTTTTATCAAGATTTGTCTAATGCAGATTATAAAAGTAGTTTTGCAATTTACCATAGGAGATTTAGCACAAATACAATGCCTAAATGGTCTCTTGCTCAGCCTATGAGATTCATTGCCCATAATGGAGAAATTAATACTTTATTGGGTAATCTTAACTGGATGAAATCTAAGGAACCGATTTTAGATCATGACTATTGGGGTGATTGCATTGATGATTTAAAACCAATTACTAATATAGAAAATAGTGATTCTGCTAACTTAGATGCTGCTTTGGAGTTACTAGTTGCTTCTGGTAGAAGTCCTCAAGAAGCCTTAATGATTTTAATTCCAGAAGCATATAATAATCAACCTGAATTAAGTAGTGCTACTGAGATAATTGATTTTTATGAATATTATAGTCACTTACAAGAACCTTGGGATGGACCAGCTCTGGTTGTTTTTACTGATGGTAAAATTATAGGAGCAACTTTGGATAGGAATGGATTGAGGCCAGCACGTTATTGTTTAACTAATACCGGTTTTGTTTTTCTTTCTTCCGAAGCTGGAGTAATTGAAGTAGATCCTCGAATAGTTGTTCAAAGAGGTCGCTTAGGTCCAGGCCAAATGTTTTGTGTGGATATGGTTAATCATTTAATTTTAGACAATTGGACAATTAAACATTCAATTGCTAATAAGATGCCTTATCAAAAGTGGCTTACGGAGTATCAAGAAAGCTTAAACGATTATAATTATATAGATGATCTGGTTCTGGATGATGCTGAAATTATTCGTTTACATACTGCATTTGGTTATTCTAATGAGGATGTTGAGTTGGTAATTGAACATATGGCAAGTTTAGCAAGAGAACCTACTTTTTGTATGGGGGATGATATACCATTGGCTATATTATCGGAAAAACCTCATTTATTATATGACTATTTTAAGCAACGTTTTGCTCAAGTTACAAATCCAGCAATTGATCCATTGAGAGAAAGCCTTGTTATGTCTTTAGATGTTTATCTTGGATCTAAAGGTAATATACTGCAGCCATCTCCTTATATGGCACGCTCGCTAAAACTTGGCTCACCTATATTGAATGAAAATGAGCTAAAAGCATTATCCTCTACAGGTTTCAATGCTATTAGTCTGAACACGTTTTTTGATAAAGAGAAAGAACTTGAAGAGGCTTTGTTTACGATATGTAATTGTTGTACTTCATATATAAGCCAGGGTTATGAAATTATTATTTTAAGTGATAAAATTAATAAACTTACGCCAGATCAAATATTTATACCTCCTCTTCTAGTTTTAGGTACACTACATCACCATTTAATTAATGAGAATTTACGTCAAAAGGTTTCTTTAATTGTAGAAACAGCACAGTGTTGGAATACTCATCATTTTGCTTGTTTAATTGGCTATGGAGCAAGTGCAGTATGTCCTTATGGCGCTTTTCAGACGGTTAGACAATGGTGGTATCAGCCTAAAACACAAAAAATGATGTCTAGCAGTAGAATATTTAATGTGAATTTACAAGAGTCTCAAGATAACTATAAAAAAGCTATTCAAATAGGTTTATTGAAAATCTTGTCTAAGATGGGTATATCCTTGTTATCGAGTTATCATGGAGCGCAAATATTCGAAATTTTAGGTTTAGGTCAGGATATTGTAAGTATAGCTTTTGTGGGTACAGTATCTAGACTTGCGGGTATGACTCTTAAAGAATTACATAGTTTAACAAAAGAAACTTATAATAAAGCATTTCAATCTGTTTTGCCTAAGAAACTAGCTAATTTAGGATACATACAATATCGTCCCAGTGGTGAATATCATGTAAATAATCCTGAAATGTCTAAGACACTGCATAAAGCAGTACGTAGCCGTAAGATTGATTTATATAGTAGATATAAAATTATTTTGGAAGAAAGGCCACCTACTAATCTTAGAGATTTACTAGAAATATCTAGTGATCGTTCACCCATACATATTAATCAAGTTGAATCTATTGATTCTATATTGCGTAGATTTTGTACTGGTGGTATGTCTTTGGGAGCACTGTCTCGTGAAACTCATGAAACTTTAGCAATTGCAATGAATAGAATAGGAGGTAAATCTAATTCTGGAGAGGGGGGTGAAGATGCTACTAGGTATAAATCTATACAAGATGTTAATAAAATGGGTGTATCTAATATTTTCTCACATTTGAAAGGTTTACGAAGTAATGATCTTGCTAGTTCTGCAATTAAACAGATCGCTTCTGGTCGCTTTGGTGTTACACCTGAGTATTTGATGAATGCTAGTCAGTTAGAAATTAAAATAGCACAGGGCGCTAAACCAGGCGAGGGTGGTCAGTTGCCAGGTAAGAAAGTAAGTCCTTATATTGCTGGATTAAGAAATTGTAAGCCTGGGGTGACGTTGATTTCACCTCCACCTCATCATGATATTTATTCTATTGAGGATTTGTCTCAATTAATTTTTGATTTACATCAAATTAATCCTAACGCTCAAGTTTCGGTTAAGCTAGTGGCCGAAGTAGGTATCGGTACTGTTGCTGCGGGTGTTACTAAAGGAAATGCTGATATTATTCAAATATCAGGCCATGATGGCGGAACTGGAGCATCACCTTTAAGTTCTATTAAACATGCAGGTACACCTTGGGAATTAGGTTTAACTGAAGTACATCAAACTTTGTCTAGAAATAATTTGAGAAATAAGGTTCTATTAAGAGTTGATGGTGGTTTACGAACAGGTAAAGATGTTATATTAGCAGCACTAATGGGAGCAGAAGAGTTTGGTTTTGGTACTGTTGCTATGATTGCTACTGGTTGTGTAATGGCTCGTATTTGTCATACTAACAATTGTCCTGTAGGTGTGGCTTCACAGAAAGAAAATTTGAGGAGGCGCTATCCAGGTATTCCTGATGATCTCGTGAATTTTTTTGTTTTTATTGCAGAAGAAGTTAGAGGTATATTGGCAAGCTTGGGCTATCAAAACTTGCAAGAGGCTGTAGGACTAGTAAATTTATTAAAGGTGAAATCTAATACAGGTTTAGCAAAAACAGAACATCTAAAATTAGATGCTCTATTAGGTTATCATAACCGAAACAGTTCTGAAAGTTCTCATAAAATCGCTCATAGTAATGGTTCTGTTTTAGATGATCAAATGTTGAATGATATTGGCTTGGTTACTGCTATTGAGGAAAATCAACATTTTACTAAGCGTGTTAGAGTTTTTAACACTGATAGGGCATTAGGGTCTAGAATAGCTGGTGTGATAGCAAAGAAGTATGGCAACTATAAATTTATGGGTTCATTGAATTTGTATTTTGAAGGAACAGTAGGGCAAAGTTTTGGAGCTTTTATCTGCAAAGGTATGAACTTACATGTTTTAGGAGAAGCAAATGATTATGTAGGTAAAGGTATGAATGGAGGAGAAATAGTAATTCTTCCTTTGCCATCTAATCATTTTATTCCTTATGAGCAGGTTATTTTAGGTAATACATGTTTATATGGTGCTACTGGTGGTTATTTATTTGCATATGGTCAAGCAGGGGAACGTTTTGCTGTTAGAAACTCTTCTGCAAAAGCGGTAGTTGAAGGTGTCGGTGATCATGCATGTGAGTATATGACTGGGGGTGTTATTGTTGTTTTAGGGTCATCTGGACGTAATATAGGTGCTGGTATGACAGGCGGCATAGGCTATTTCTTAGATGAAAATCAAGATTTGTTAACTAAGGTTAATAAAGATATTATACAAATACGAAAAGTTGTTACAAGAGAAAGCGAAAAACAGTTAAAAGATTTGATCGAACTTTATTATATAAAAACTAATAGTACAAAAGCACACGATATTTTGAATAATTGGCATTATTTTTTAAATATGTTTTTTCAATTAGTTCCTCCGTCAGAGTTAGGGACTCCTATTACTGATATTTCATTATCTTCTTATGAATCTGTACTATAGTGATTTTTTAGTATAGTTTTTTCATGAAGTTTTAAGAATTTTAGTTGAAATTTTATGTTTCTCATTTAAAATATTATTAATAATAAATTGTTTGTAAGTTATCGTTTTGCATTAAATAAATATTAGGCAATATAATGGAGTTAATAATCACATGGCTCATAGTGTTAAAGTTTATGATAATTGTATTGGTTGTACTCAGTGTGTACGAGCATGTCCATGTGATGTACTTGAAATGGTTCCATGGGATGGTTGCAAAGCTGCACAAATTGCGTCAGCACCGAGGACAGAAGACTGTATTGGATGCAAGAGGTGTGAGACGGCTTGTCCAACAGATTTTTTAAGTGTTAGAGTATATTTGGGTCCAGAAACTACTCGCAGTATGGGTCTAGCATATTAAATATTTATAATGTGTTATTAAAACTAAAACTTAGTAATTAAATTATCATACCCGGGTCTTTAATTACTTATGTTTATGGTTTATATATCATATATAATTGTGTTTCCTTCAGGTACTATTTTGAATAAAGTCTTGTAAGAAAAATAAAACCTAAAATTTGTTACAAGCTAGAATTCTTGTTATGTAAATGAGGTGGTATGAACAGCTAAACTTGATCAGATAGGTAGTACAACATATTTTGATATTGTAGCGAATAAGAAATTATTAGAGAGTTGAATAAGACACTCTATCTTAATATCTATGTTTAGTCAATTGCACCTCGAGGATTGTATTAACTTTTACTAGAAATTGTAGATTTATTAGATATAGTTGGTTTTTATTACGAGATTGTTATGTGTTGTCTTTAAGTAATTAAATTGACCTAATTATCAGGCTTGAAAAAAATAGGAGTTTAAGTACTATATATACAAGGTCTATATAAAAAGAATAGTCTTGGTTTTTGTGATAGATAAGTTCAATTGTTTCTAATTTTGTTCGTTCTGCTGTCTTTACTTTATTGTTTATATGTGTAGTTTTGCAATATGTAAATGTTCATGTTATTAAACATTAGGATTTCATTTATTTGTTATCTAAATTGGTTTTTCTTTATATTTTTTCAAGCGTAGTTATATATGTAAAAAAAGCGATCTTTTTAAAAAATCTTATTATATTAAGCAACTTGTAATAGCAATATATAAAAAAGGTCATCTATCAAATAAGTTTTTGTCTTCAATACAAGTTTATATAAGTATTGATTTTCTATTAATAATAAGTAAAGGATTCTAATACGATGAAAATCGATATATGAATAAAATAAAAACCAGATATCTTGTAAATAATTTTAGATATTTAGTAGGCTTTTTTTTAATTGTAGTATTCAGTATTTTTGTTTGGTTGGTTCTGAAGTTTCCCAATCTAGATAAGAGTTATGTTTTTTTTATTGAGTTTAATAATGTTCATGGTATACATGAAGGTACACAAATTCGTTTTAGAGGTATAACAATTGGTTCTATAAAAAACTTGAAAATTCAATTGAATTCTGTATTAACTTTAGCAGAAATTTACTCTAGTAAAGTTTGTATTCCTAAGAATTCAATAATTGAAACTAATCAAACAGGTTTACTGAATGAAACAGTTATAGATATTGTTCCTTTGGAAAAAATTATAGATAATAAAAGTATAGTTAAGAGTCCTCTATCTGAATTATGCTATAGTTATGATATTATTTGTGATTCCATGTATCTTGAGGGAGATCGAGGATTAAATTATGATGATTTGGTCAGATCTACCACCAGAATTTCTCAAAGATTTGATGACCCTCGTTTTTTTAATATTTTTTATGTTTTTTTGCATAATGCAATAGAATTATCTGATAATATTCTAGAATTAACTATGAATGTTTCTGATGTTATTAGTGTATTGTATTTTTATATACAGAAACTTCTGTAACTGTTTGTTTACGGTTATTCGGTATTTTTAAGTAGTACAATCATTTATATTTTACAATTTCGCAATCATGATTGATAGAAAAAAGATAGCTTTAGAGTTCTTAAAACCTATTGTTGAACTTAAAATGGAAATTCAAAAACTGAATAATATAATATATACAAATAAGTTATCGTTACGGCATGAGCTAGCTGTTTTTGAAAAGCAATTGGAAGAATTAAAAAAGGAAATATTTTTTTCTTTAACTCCTTTGCAACGTCTTCATTTAGTTCGACAAGCTGAAAGACCAACAACATTAGACTATATTACTTATATTTTAGATGAATGGTTTGAACTACATGGTGATAGAGGAGGCGCAGATGACTCGGCTTTAGTTGGAGGTATAGGTCGTTTAGAAGGTAGAACTGTTGTTGTTGTTGGGCATCAGAGAGGTAAAGATACTAAAGATAACGTCATTAGGAATTTTGGCATGCCATCACCAGGTGGTTATAGAAAGGCATTACGTTTGATGAAGCATGCTAATAGATTTAATTTACCAATATTGACTTTTATTGATACTCCAGGTGCTTGGGCTGGTATTGATGCAGAAAGACAAGGACAAGGACAGGCTATTGCTATAAATTTAATAGAAATGTTTTCTTTTGGAGTTCCGATTATCTGTACGGTCATAGGTGAAGGTGGCTCTGGTGGTGCTTTGGGTATAGGTGTTGGGGATAAAATTTTAATGCTTGAATATGCTGTTTATACTGTAGCTACACCTGAAGCTTGTGCAGCTATACTGTGGAAAGATAGTAAAAAGTCTCTCGAAGCAGCCGAAGCTCTCAAAATCACTTCACTCGATCTACAGGCTTTAGGTGTTATTGATCGTGTTGTAGAAGAACCTATAGGTGGCTCTCAAATGGATCCACAAAATACTGCAATAAATTTAAAAAAAATTTTAGTGGAAGAATTAGAAAAGCTATTACGATTAAATGATGATCAAAGAGTACAGTTAAGGTATAATAAGTTTCGTAGAATAGGTACATTCTACGAAAGAAAAAGATGAAATTATTTACCATAAATTAGATATTCACTTTATAGTATTCCGTTGGCGCTTAATCCAATTATGGTTCCGGCACCCAAAATATGTCCTAAACTAGTAGTTGCTAATAATTCGGGTAATCCGAAACCTTCCATTTGTGAAATAGGAATAGAAGGACCTATGCCTCGTATTTTAATAGCATATCGACCAATAGCGATTGCTATTAGATTGCATATAATCATTATAGCTGCAATTTGACTAGACCAAGATACTGTTTTTGGTATATCTGTTAACATAATATTCATTTTATTTAATTCTTTATGATCATTTTGTTTATATAATAGGTTACTATTATATAATCTTCAATATTGTTGAAAACAAGACTAAATATTTCGTTTTTAAGTTCTGTGTAATAAGTTTATGAAAGCCACCCATAAGTGTGTAAGCCCTTGCCTAAAAAATTAACGCCTAAGTAACAAATCCATATGATAAAAAATCCAATTGAAGCTAATATGGCAGGCTTTTTTCCTCTCCAAGACCTAGTAAATCTTGAGTGTAAGTATGAAGCGAAAATCAACCATGTTATTAACGCCCAAGTTTCTTTTGGATCCCAGCTCCAGTACGAGCCCCAAGCTTCATTTGCCCAAACAGCGCCAGCAATGATTCCAACTGTTAACATAGGAAAACCTAAACCAATAATTCTATAACTTAGATTGTCGATACTTTCTAAAAAGTTTAGTTGATTATTCAATATACTTGATTTCTGGTTAATTTTGCTATTTTGAAATTTAATATCAGAATTGAGGAATGATCTATCTGTGGCATTGCCTTTTAACTTGATTTCTCGGCCGTGTGATATAATTAAAAAAAGTATTGATAATAAGGATCCAATAATTAGTGATGAGTAGCTTAACATCATTACTGTAACATGCATCATTAGCCAATTAGATCTTAATGCTGGTACCAATGGGATAGCTTGTTGCATTTCTGTTGGTAAAAAAAGACTTGCAAATGCAAGTATAAATAATGCAATTGGTACATTAATAGCTCCAATTAATTTATTTTCAGTTTGTCTTTCTAATAAAATTTGTGTGAAAGTAAGTCCCCAGGTTAAAAATAATAACGATTCATATAAATTGCTTAATGGAAAATAGCCATTTAATATCCATCTATAACTCAGAATTATTACTATACATATGTTACTAACAATTACTCCAGTTTTTCCAATCTTTTTTAAATAACTTAGATTTGTAGATGCTATACGAAACCAATATGTGATTAGAGATATAAGTAGAGAGCCAAAAGAAAAATTGATAAGTTGATTTTGTAAAGTATTGAGAGTCATATTGATTCCTTTTCTTTAAGTATAAATATTTATAATACTATACAATTTAACGATCTCTCTATTTTGTATAAGAAAAAAGCTAAGTATAGAATACTTAGCTTTTTTTATCTATATTCTTTATGATAAAGAGTTAATTACATAGTCTAAAGCAGCTACAAATTCAACACCTGCTTGTGCAGACATATCACGAGGTACACACAGTCTATCTCTAGTAAATGTAAGAGATGCAATATATGCAGAAGCAGGTAAATTTAATGTACGATAAACTTCACGGGCTCCAGCGATACCCCATTCATCTACTGGACCGGTTCCACCAACTACTAGAGAATAGTTAATTAAACGCATATAGTGATCAAGGTCACGATAGCATTTGTTAATTTTTTCTTGACTATCACCAGCTTCTCCAGGATTCTTTAGGTAAGAATACTTAGCAAAGCAAGCGTCACCAGCTTCTTTTACAACTGCTTCGTGGTTACCAGCTAATTTTTCTGCGGCTTCAAGTCTAGCTGCAGCTCTTTGAATGTTTCCTTGTACTGATTCTAGATCAGAGCTTGTAGGAAAACGACCTGCAGCATCTGCTGCACTAATTATTGTAGTAATAACTGATTTCATTTTTTCTCCTTGAAATATGCTTAAATGTCTTTTAGCTTTAAGTAAATACTGGATTTATATTGATAACAAAATTGATTTACTCAACTAGCTGATTGCAGCAGCAACTCTGTCGAAGTAGCTTGAAACTTCTGCTGCCAGTGCAGAACAATCACCACTAGGAACTTCTGTTTTACGTTGTGGAGCAGTATTATTAATGAATGCTACTGCAGCTGATTTCATAATATTTACAGATCTAATAGAAGAGTTTGTTGGAACTCCTAAAGCAATGTATGTTTCTTTTAGTCCATTTAGGCATCGATCTTCTAGAACAGAAGGATCACCAGATAAAAGCGCGTATGATGCATAACGTAAAATAATCTCTCCGTCACGTAGGCAAGCGGCCATACGACGATTTGTGTAACAGTTACCTCCTGGTGCTACTAAACCTGGATTTTCACAAATCATACCAGATACTGCATCAGATACTATGCAGCTAGCATTAGAAACAATTGAATTCACAGCATCTAAACGTTTATTTCCGTCGGCAATAAATGTTTTAAGAGCTTGTAAGTCACTTCCACTTACATAAGCGGCTTTAGTATCAGAATTTACTACAACTCTAGAAAATGCATCAAGCATTGAGCTCTCCTTGGCTATTTTTAATAGGATTTTACTGTTTCAGCTGTTATTTTTTTGTAAAAGCTGATGTATTAGTATCGAGATAATAATATAAAATATTATATATATATAACATAACAAGTTAATATTCTGTAATATTCACTTGCTTATCCTTGGCAGATAATAATTGTTTCATAAACCAGAGTTTTTAAGAAAATATTTAATTACATTATCTTTAATCATCATCTGTTTTAATGTGGCTAATAAATAATCCCTAGATTGTTTATCATTAAGCTTAGTAAGTTTTTTTTTATACACTACTAATTTGAATTTTTGTTCCAAGCTTAAGTTGTTTGATTCATTCATTATGTTTTTAAGCTGTATATTTTTATATATATCTATTGTATAAATATGTATATATAAAGAAGTTATGCAAGAAACTTTAAAATATATAAATTTAACTAACTATGTTGCTATTTTTGTGTTTCTTTTGGAGATGGAATTTTAATAAAAGCTTTTAATTGATCTTTTATATTATTAGGAATGTCTTACATAAAGATCAATTATTGTAAAAATATGGAATTATGTATAATATTTTTAATATAGTAATAAAAATCTTCTTTAAACAAAGTTATGCATAATCTGATGTTTTAAGAGTTATTTTTTTTTCATCCGTTTTTTATTAATTTATATGCAGCATTGATAGCAGATTTATACGTATCGTCATCTAATTTTGGAATACAAATCGATATTAGTCCTTTTTATAGGTTTCGCTTGCATAGTAAACTTCAATTTAATCTTTGGTAAAAGTCTTAGTGTGTATTAAAGTTGATTGCAAGTTTTCAGCTACGAAATATGGTAAAAGGAAGAAAAGCATTCTTTTTTCTTATAAAATTATAGCTTGTATTTTTGTCTCTCATGTTGTTCTTTAATACAAGTTTGTATAAGGTCTACAATTGTATAATCTAGGAATATGTTATTTGTTAATAATTTTAATTAAACTAACTCAAAATTTTTTGATTATCATATATATTATAGATATAATGAATTTACTCAAAGTTAAAGATAAGAATCTGGAGCATTATAATGTCTATCCCAATATTAAAATATTCTTTTTCTACTCAAAACCAGAGAGTGGAAGGTTTTGAAGTTTCTCCTGGAGAAGAACAACCAAAAATTTATACTACAGATAATTTGCCAACGGCATCGGAAATGGATGAAATTATTTGGGCGGCTTATCGCCAAATTTTTAGTGAGCATCAAATTTTAAAAAGCACTAAGCAGCCCTTTTTAGAGTCTCAGCTAAGATTTAATCAAATTAAGGTTAAGGACTTTGTAAAGGGCTTACTTATATCATTTCCTTTTAAAGCGCTGAATTTTAATGTAAATAATAACTATCGTTTTGTTGAAATATGTTTCCAGAGAGTATTAGGGCGAGATATTTATAATGAACGTGAGAAGCTAGCTTGGTCAATACTTATAGCAGAAAAAGGTTTGGAAGTTTTTGTTAACTTACTTATTAATAGCAGTGAATATTTAGAAAATTTTGGTGAAACTACAATTCCCTATCAAAGAAGGCGAATTATCGCGCAACGAAGTAAAGGTGAAACACCTTTTAATTTAAAAACTCCTCGGTTAAATAATTCCTTCTTGTTTAAAGATAATATGCCTCAGCTTTTATGGCCTGGACCGGTTCGTAAATTTAGACCCCAAGAGCAAATTCCAAAAGCAGGAGATCCAGCTTTATTTTTATATATGGTTAATGAAGTAACTTATTAATTCCTTATTATATTTGGAGGATATTAGTGATATTATTACTATCGTACCTCCAAATATCAGGTTTTTTGGTTTAACTACCGAGTTTAAAAGTATCTATGAATAATCCGTATATAATGCCTATTTTGATACTGTTACAGTGTTTCAGAATTCTTTTACAAAAAAACATGCTATCAATAATTAAAGTTTGCTCATAAATAATCTTACTTATTATTTCCTGAAAAGTTACAATGACAGCTGCTGCCACTAAATTCCAATCTCCTGTTTGCGCAGGTATTGTTGAGATGGATGTTGATATAAAAAAGCCTAATAATAGGCTAATCAAATTTAGACTTAAAATATCTAAATTGTAATGTTTTTTAATTAGATATTTATGTATTATGTAGCTTATTCTTTCTATATTTGTAGTTTGCATGAACCCATATTTAAGGTATATATATTTACATAATTAGATGATTAAGTATGATTAACTTAATTATACTATTGAATTTTATATATCTTGTTCACTAAGACTTTTTATCAAGTAAATAAAAGGTTGATTAATTAATTTTATATAATCGTGTCCACTTAATTCATTCTCAATGATTTCTTGTAGCAGTTTTATACTACGTATTGTTGGTCCAATTGGTACACCTAAGGAATTATATGTTTCTTTAAGACCATTTAATACCCTTTCATTTAAAATATTGTTATTCCCTGCTATTAGAGCATAGCTAGCATATCTTAGATAGTATTCGATGTCTCTTAAACATGCAGTATATCTTCGTGTAGTATAAGAATTACCTCCGGGTCTTAATAATTCTGGTTGTTCTTTATAAAGTTGTGTTGAAGCTTCTTTAATAATTTTTGTAGCATTACTGTGTATAAATTCTAATATTTGTATTCGCGCTAATCCGCTTTTGAAGTATTCTTGCAATTCATTAATTGCTTTATCATCTAAGTATTTTCCTGTTAAGTCATATTTGTTTAAAATATTTGTAATAGCGTCTTGCATAAATCAAATCTCAAAAATTATGTTTTAATATATTAAATCAATGCAATCTAATATATTATATTGTAGTACTTTCTATGCATAATCTTGATAGATTTTAACATATTTAAGTAACGTAAATATCTGATTTATTTAAATTCAATAAAAAGATTATATGCCAATTTATAAATCTTATTACATAAATAAGTCAATTAGTAGTGCTTATTTTATGGTAAAGGTAAAAAGTGAAAACGTTATAACTATGTCTTATTTCAGTGGTATTAGAAGTCTTGGGCTTGGTTATATTCAGATTGATTTTTGTGGTACTTCTTGTGAAACGATATGTGGATTAATTTATTTTCATATTCCAATTTATAATAATATTTCCTGCGATCATGCTTTATATTTAGGAAGAGAGTTATATAAAGCACAAGTGTGTATGATCATGCGGCAATTTTACATTCAGGATTAATTTCAATTAGAATTTATTGTAACTACCTCTTTTAAGAGTTCTTTAATACTTTTTTTATATATTTTTTTTAACATTATATCAAAATACATATTTAAATAGGGCTTATCTAAATGATTATAACGTATATATAATCGACTTAAAGTTATGTAATCAGTATATATTAATTTTTTTTTACCTAAGAGCTTAAAAAATATCTTTTGATCATTATACCATGGAGGATGATAATGCATTTCTTGTTTAAAAGCACTTATAGAAAAAGTTTTATCCATAATTTGAATTATTGTGATTAATGGTAGGCATGTAACTCAGTGGATAGAGTATCAGATTCCGAATCTGAAAGTCGAAGGTTCAAGTCCTTCCATGCTTATAAAGTTTATATTAGTAAGTAAAGGTTTTTATTTGACTTTGAATTTAGTATAATCTAAAATGAAATGTAGATTAATTATTTATTTTATAAGTTTATAAGGGGTTGTTAGGTTTCTACATACTATTACTTTATCTAAGTTTAGAGGATGAAGGTAAGCTATACTTCATAAATCCTAGCTTGATTCTTAAATATAAGTGCAAAACATAAAATAATTTCTTTCTCTAGAAGCAAATTGTTAGCTTAAAGCAAATAGTTCGATACTATATTTGTTAAGAGTCTTAGTTTATTGTTTTTAATCCCTAATCTAAGAATACTTTACATTAAAGTGCTCTTAAATTATTAAATATATAATTATATAATTTAAGCAAAGTTCAAAGTAACATCTATAAATAAATCCTCTTAATTTTATATTGTATATCTTCAATTTCAAGATATTTGATGTAATAAACTTATGATGTCAATTGCTATGGACGTGGGTTCAAGTCCCACCAGCTCCATCCATTTACAATACATTAAATAAATATTAAATATTATATTATTA
>OFES01000076.1_pt1 | contig 14414 bp, 8 predicted proteins | sample 1521151 | NCBI WGS metagenome assembly OFES01 (sample SAMN04272335, study PRJEB24112) | coral metagenome | biome: Coral reef; feature: Shallow seawater; material: Coral tissue | host: Coral | place: China: South China Sea | collected 2014
ACTAGAATTTGTAATAATAAAACGAATGTAGAATATAGAAAATTGTTTGCCAACATATTATCCCCCCCTTTCAGCAGAGTCGCCTCCGGCGACTCAAGAGGAGGAAAAATATGAAGTGTGCGAAAAAGGCTAAAAGTTTCTTCTTTTTTTGATTTTTGGACTTTTAAATTTTTTTATTTTGATAACACACTAAACACGCAAAACACATCAAAAGCAGATGTGCTGGAAAATGGAAAACTATATTAGCAAGAAAACGATCATCAGGTAGAGAAAGACCCACGCGACGTAAAAGAAATATATCGAAAACAAATAAAGCAATGATTTGGGAACTCCGAAGAGTCCTATTCCAACGGTGGGTCGTTCTCTAACCAGCAATGAGAGAAAATCTACCATAAGTACATAGAAAACATTACGCAAGGCGAATGCCAAATGGTAGAGGCATGGAAACGGCGTTTTTTAGACAGGGACTCGGAGGGGGAACGCGCACGATCTAAGAAACTAGACAACGTAGGGGAACGGAACAATACCGAATGGGGAACAAACGCTTCCTTCGAAAATTTGTTGTAATAATCTAGGAGGCGTGACGCAAGAACATCGTATTCGGCCTCTACCATTTCAAAAACTAATTCTAGATATCCATACGCTTTGTCCCTTGTATAATCCGGGTGTAGCGACCTGTAGAACGTTGGAAAGATGTAGTCCTGGTTCAGGAGAAAGTAGCGGCATAATGCAAAGATTTCGTGCTGTCGGTGGTTGAGGGTCCAGGTGAAGAAGAGTGTATCATCCAAAAGGAGCTGGAGTGTGTCTTGTTGGTCACGGGACATTACAGTTTCCGGAAAGCAGAGTTCTGGCGTTTCGTGTGGTTGCTGACAGTGGTGGCAATCTTCCTTGTACCGTGTCCACGTCTTCAGGAAGACGCTATGCGTCTGTAGCTCTTTGAGAGTCTTGCTCGTGTAGATTGTCACGCTCATCCCTGGTTGATGAACTGTCAGGGCCAGGCGTTCGATTTCTGGTGGTAAGGCGGCCACATCTACAACGTGCTCTGACTGTGGGGCCGTCCAATCCGTTTCCATTGCTGCGGCGATAAAGAACCGTTAGTGAAATAACGCCAAGGCAGCTTATTATACTGAACGCTAAGGCAAAACCAGAAAGATAGCCCGGAAGACCCATTGAAGAACTATCATGGATATTATTGACACTGCGAATATCTTCAGCGAGAGCGGTGGAGAACTGACCATCAAGGGCCGTAAAGGTGGTATCAAGGTCCGCCAGCACTGTTTTATTCAGCTGTTCAGGTTCCGGTATCACAAAACGTGAGTGATCAAAAGTAGGGTCACTGAGATTGTTGACTGCAGCTGCCCATGGTACAAATTGTACGGAAGATGCCGTAACGAGAGGAACAGAAACACTCAGGCGGTCCGGACAGCGACCAACTCCTGTTGCCATGCCAATTAGCGAGACGTTGCAGGGAATCTTGTATACCGACAGCGGGGAGGTCATTAATGTTCCGGAAGACAGAGGTAGAGCCGTGGTTGTTGTTGCAAGGTACGTACGTCCTCCAAGGTGTAGGAGCGGATGCAGATTAGTACAGTCCTTAGCGATCACATGGTGCCGCGGGAAGGTGAGTTTCACATCAAAGTTGAAAGGGAAACCAAGCCAAGAAATATTGCTAGCTACTGTTAATACATTAGTTGGGCAGATAAAAGCTGCGGTGTCATGGTAACATTTGTTCAGCGCTTCCGTTGTTACAATTTGTTGTGAATTTGGACAAGTTATGAGCACGAGATTTGACGTCGTAACCGGGCCCGAATAACAAACATCCGATGATTGGATTTTAACTGGGGTCAGGTATTCGAGTGTACAAAAACCGTTTAAATCGGGAACAACTGGAATTGTCAAAAGAATGCTTGCTTCTATTTGATGTCCTACATGCTCAATGTCAACCATTGGGTTGACAAAGAGTGGAAAACCTTCTTTAAGTGCTTGAGAAGTAAATTTCATAGACGGTTCGGTTTCCAAACGTGATGTAATTTGAGGATGGAGGAACGGTGGTAAGTGGGGAAAACCAAAAAGAGTTTTTGTTTCTACTGTGGAAAATTGATGTAAAACGTCTTGCATTTCTGTTAGCCGTAAAAGTGACGCAAATGCTCGGTTCACGGAATTAGCGTGCTTAGAGAGAAACTCTAATAAGAGAGACTCGTGACATTGGTTTTCTGCCGCAAATTTGTTCAATTTATCCTGCCAAGAGGAGAACGTCTTGTCGATAACTCTCATATCCTGCGACAGTCTGTTTAGTTTGGTTGTAAGCGCATCCGTTGCCCGCAAGATATAGACTGTTTTGCCATTCAAAACGTGAACCATAGCTTGCGAGAGACGGACTGTCGAGACTAACTTACGGAGAGTGTCCTTAAGATTACTAACGTGATCTGATTCGCACGAGTGACCTAAAGCAGTGTAAATTTTTCGGAACAGGCCAAAAACCCCGGCGTGACACCAGTAACTACTACGTCTGGTTCGAGAATGTTGTGATAGGAACATGCGTTCGTGCGGAGAGAAATCACGACAATTTTGAAGTGCCCAGGTTTTACAAGCAGCCAGCGAGGGCTGATAGTAACGTGGACAAACCATCCTACTAGATAAACCTGTGGCATATGTGTAGTACCGGCGTAAGTAAGAATCACATTCCAATAGGTTGGAAAAACTAGAAAGCGATAACAAACGATTCATAATCTTTTGGGTATTGTGCATAGTATCCAAGAGACGGCCGAAAAAGGCGGAATGTGATACCGAACAATTATTAGTCATCTCTAGTGGTGGCCCCGGAGGCATCGCTTTCAATTTGGTGACTAGGTGCATCAATTTGGTTTCGGAGTAAAAAATAAGCGGATGAACATTATGGCTCATCATTAAAGATGAGGGATAAAACGTTATGGATTTGCCCGCCGAGTCTAGCTCAGCAGAGCATAGTAGCGATAGGTTACTCGAAAAACATAAAAGAACGAGAGATGCAATCATCGACGATGAAACCTGGCGTATGACTTGGCAAGGCTGCGAGGTCGTCGGAGGTGGCATGGTGGCCTACAGAAAAGAGAAACGCTCCTGTTAACCCTAGTTCGGAAAATTTGACCAAAATAACGCAATAAGGCTTTTTGGTAGCTATGATATAACAAGTGATTACCTTTTGAGTTTAAATGAACCCCATCAAGGAGGAAAACTGACTGTTTAGACTTAAAAATAGAGCGATGAAACCAAAACGTTGCGAAAGGTACGCTCCTACAGAGATGCGACAGTGAGCGGTTTAATTTGAACACCCTGGCATTATAGGATGGAAATAATCGAGGCGGGTGCCTTCTCGGTAGAATTTGGCTCACGATAATATGGTCTACGGAGAACCTAAAGTGAAACAACTGAACTAGTTGGAAAATGTTAACAGTGAGGTCTGCGACATTAGTCTTAGCATTGCACAAATCATTGGAACCGATCTCGAGGATCAGTACATTGGGATTAAATGCAGTGACAGCCGACAGATCAAATTGCCGTAGTTTCGTAACTGTTCTTCCCCCGATGCCGTGGAATTGAACCGTCGGTTCCATTGTTAAATGAAAGTTAACAGAGACACAAGGTAACGGAGTTTCGGCCAAAAATTTAGCGATTCGCCATACGAAGGAATGTCCCAAGACCATAATGCGGGGAGAAGGTGGTGTTTCCATTTGATAGTCCAGACAGTCTATGACAAAGAAAACATGAAAATTAACGATCGCGCTGGCGAGATTGGAATTCCTTTATAAGCCGATTATCTAGAATATTGGCTTCTGGTTCCCAGGTTGCCTCTGAAATGGGGTAGTTTGCCCACTTAACGAGGTATTGAGTTTGACCTTCCCTTGTTCGAGATTCAAGTATCTGTTCTGCATTAAAAATTGTTTCACCATCAATCAAATTGGCAGAATTAGTATCAGGGTCCGTCAATTGTGGTTGCGACTGGTTTTGGTGAAGCGTTTCTTCTCCCTGTGTAGGATTTTCCCCCGGGAAAGGCACCTCTGGAGGTGCAAAACTATCTGCAGGTAAGTCATCGGGGTGCAAAAATGGCTCGCTTTCCACAATGTCCTCTGGGGGAGTGATTGGCCTATCATTAGGGTCTACGAAGTGTTTCATCCGGTTCGCATGCACAATCGTGCTAACTGGCTTATTTCCGCAGGTGCGTAGACGATAGTGTACCAGGCTAAGTTTCTCAACAACCCTGTACGGGCCGTGATAATTATGGAGGAGCTTTTTGGATAACCCTTTGTAAGTTTTAGGGGTAAAGACCCAAACCTTCTGTCCCTCGATAAAAGTGGGATCGCGAGCCTGTCTATCGTAGAACGCTTTCATTTTTTGTTGCGCTCGCATGATGTTTTCCTTCGCGATTCGTTGTGCTAGCTCGATTTGCGTTACAATCCTACGGCGATGTTCAGCAATTGAACTAGCGGGGTCGGTAGGCGGCAACAGACTCGTGTCCATTGCGAGCGTCGGTTCTCTCCCATACAGCAAATAAAAGGGGCTCTCGCCAGTTGATTCCGATGGAGAAGTCCGGAAAGCTGTAAGAGCAGCTGGAATGAAAACGTCCCAATCTTTTTGATGTTTACTAACAAACATGGAAAGGGTTTGGCATAGAGTGGAGTTCATACGCTCCACAAGTCCGTCCGTTTGTGGGTGATATGACGAAGTGTTCAGCTTTTTGATGCTATACAGTTTACATACCTCCAACACTAGGGTGGAGAGAAAATTCTTCCCGCGATCTGAAAGCAGCGTCCTAGGCGCCCCGTGTCTGGGAATTATTTCACTAGTGAGAAGGCGCGCAATGGTCACTGCATCTGCGTTTTTTACAGCAAAGATTTCAGGCCACTTAGTTAAGTATTCTGTGAATACGACAATGTAGCGATTACCAGACCAAGTAATTGGTAATGGCCCCAGTACATCGACCGCTAGGCGCGAGAAAGCAGCATCTACTGGAATTGGTAAAAGTGGTGCATGATACTTATTTCGGGGGTTCTTACGGGTTGCACAGTCTTGACATGACCGAACCCAATGCTCTACATCCTTGTACATCCCCTTCCAATAAAATCGGTCTCTTAACTTCTCGTAGGTTTTGAAAGTACCTAAGTGTCCACCGGACAAATCGTCATGCGCATGCACTAAAACTTCGTAACGTAACGGAGGGGGAAGTACCAATTGAGCATGGCACCCTTTACGAGCGCGTTTCTGAGTTACATCGAGGTGGTACAAAAGACTATTTTCATCGAGAAAGTAAATGTCCTGGGATAGTAATACCCGTTTCGCTCTTACGTTATCGTGCGGTAACTGATCATTTTCCAAATAGTCTATTATGTCAGCGAGATCGCTGTCCCGACGTTGAAAATCGTAAATCTCTTTTGTCTTGACACCCACATGCTCGAGGGCGTTGAGGCTACACGTGCCATAAAGGCGTCGTGACAATGCATCGGCATTGCCATTGCTTGTTCCCGGTCTATGGACAATATCAAAATCAAACTGCTGAATCAAAAGTGTCCATCGGGCGATACGATTGCTCGGATCCTGAATTGACATAAGCCATTTAAGTGCATTGTGATCTGTGTGAATTACAAATTTCTTTGCACGCAAGTACGGTTGAAACCGTTTTATTCCATCGATTACAGCCAAAGCCTCGCGCTCCGTCGCACTATAATTTCTCTCTGCTCTATTAAGGTCTCTCCCGGCAAATGCAATTGCTACTTCTTTTCCTTCTATAATTTGTCCCAAGGCTATTCCTATGCCAGTTTGGCTTGCGTCGACATACAAGTGAAAAGGGAGATTGAAATCAGGATAAGCGAGGATCGGGGCCGAAACAAGTGCACTTTTAAGGGTGTCAAAAGCAGTTTGGCAATCTGCATCCCATTTAAACTTTACGTGCTTGCTTGTCAGCTTGTTCAGTGGTGAGGCAATTTGAGCAAAGCCCTTGATAAAACGTCGGTAATAGTTACATAATCCCAAAAATGCTTTAACGCCGGTGGTGTTTGTAGGAATCGGGAACTCTTTTACCGCGCGGATTTTGTCTGGGTTAGGTTTCAAGCCCTCTGCTGATACCACATGACCCAAGTACTCTACTTGAGGTTTGACAAAGTGACACTTGCTAGGTTTCAAGCGCACATTTGCCTCACGGAGGCGTTTGAATACCTCCTCCAAATGTTTTAAATGGTCCTCGAAATTGCGGGAAAAAATGATCAAGTCATCGATATATACTAAGCAAATGTCCCATTCTAGGCCTCGAAGAACGTGCGTCATAAGCCTTTGGAAGGTAGCTGGGCTATTACAGAGCCCGAAAGGCAGAACATTGAATTCGTACAAGCCGTTGTGTGTAATGAAAGCTGTCTTTTCCTTTGAGTCAGCAGCCATTTCTATCTGCCAGTACCCTGATCGTAAATCTAAGGTTGAAAACCAGCGGGCACCCCCCAATGCGTCTAAGGCTTCCGAAATTCGTGGGAGAGGATGGCTATCTTTCTTTGTAACGGCATTTAAGCGTCTGTAATCGACACAAAAGCGCATCGTACCGTCCGATTTCTTTACAAGAACTACTGGGGCTGCCCAAGCAGATACCGAGGGCGCAATGACGTCATTCGCTAGCATCTCATTTACTTGCTTCTCTATTTCTTCCTTATTGGCTGGTGTTGTGCGATAGGACCTAAGGCGAATAGGCGGATTAACCCCTGTGTCAATTGTATGTTTTACCACGGAGCTACGTCCTAATTGGTCTGGGCTATAGGCAAAGATGTCGTCATATTCCGTCAACAGGGCACGTAGGCGCCCTTGTTGGTCATCTGTCAAACCCTCAGTATTAATATCAAGAGGTGATGATGGGTCGGTATCAACAGCCGTGGGAACCTCCCTTTCCTTTTCAGCCTCCTGCTCCGCCTGGAGTAATTGAAAGGTTGCGATGTCCGATGGAACTAAGGAGAATTGGCCTAATCGTGTTCTACGGTAAATTCGGACAGGCTGTGTCGTGGGGTTGAGAAGTCGAATTGGAACCGAATTGGTAGCGGAAACTCTGACTAATTCACAAGCTCCTGCAATTTGGTAGCGCTCAGTCAATTCTACGCGTGGTACTACAATACCTACGTCGTGTTCTGAGTGTGGTAGCGCGAGATCTCCTGGAACTAGAACTTCAGAATTTGGTGGCACAATGAAGCTACTCTGTGCATGAATACCACAAACAGTTTCCTCCGTGGCCTCAGCTGCCTCAACAGAGCTATTTGGAGCTAAAGGGTCGTTGTGAAGGAAAAGCTTATGGTCCTCCAAATCGATTTTCGCCTTATAAAACTCTAGGAAATCGCGCCCTAGAATTACATCATAGGTCAGTGACTCTATAACCAATGCTTGAAATGGATATTTCTCGCCAGCGATTTCAAAAGGGATGTGTGTAGATCCAATGACAGGCATAGCGGCACCACTTACTGCACGGAGACAATCGATGGGGGCCTGGGTGAGATCTAAACGGAAGTCTTCTGGAATTTGTTGAAAAATACTAGCTTTAATAGCGGTTACAGAAGCCCCCGTGTCAATTAGAAATGTTAAGTTGCTACCACAAATATTCCCCTGCACCGAAGTACTGTTTGGGAGTGCCTGGAGTGGAATTTTGTTCTTTGTCAAGGTAGCTATGATATGAGCGCGTTCTGTAAACAAGCCTTGTATCTCTGATTGACATAGCGTTTCGCTAGCTCCGCTGTCAGCAGGAACTGCTTTGTGAAGAAAACTTTGCGTTGAATATATACTTCCTTGTCTAAAATTTCCTTCTGTGGGAGAATCGTACAAGTCCAAATCGTAAAACCTACTGCAAGTTACTTGGAGCAGAAAAGTGAGGGTTGTGAAAAGCAATGATAAAAACGGGACCACGCAACTAGCAAATGTGATATACCACGGCGACCGATGTTGAGCCGGAACCCCCTTCGATGTATTTTGAACGAAAACTCCTACAGCAGTGTGTGAAGTGACTTGCGATACAGCAACGTCGGATTTGTCAAATACGCTGAAAGCCTTATTGGGGACATCAACAGTAACTATTGGCGCTATAATCTCGAAACTCGTTTCTAAGGTGAAGGAGCGTGTTAATTCGGACACAACCGGAGAAACTTCATTAATATTTTGCAGGGGAGGTGTTGGTCCCGGGAAAACTATATCATCGACACGCGTAGTTGTATCTGAACCGCAATAATGCGGTGAAAAATCTCCCTTAGTAAATGATCGCGTAACAACTGTTTGGGGCTCTATTTGGGAATATTTTCTCTTTTGGGAAATACTCGGGACTTGCCGTTTAACTTTCGCATTCCGTTCAACCTCTTTGAGATTTATTACAAATTGGTTCTCTTTCTGCAAAAACCCAGTAATTTCTTCATCAATTGTAACTTCCTCTTTAAAGACTTCAGTGTCAAGATCTCGCCAATCAAATTCGTGCGCACAGCTGCTCATTGTATTTATTTCTGCTACCGCTTCGGTAGGATCATTTGATAAACAGGAAACAGGTTCCGCACAAAAACTAACTGACTGAGCGCATAAATTTGGAAGCGCACTAGATTGCGGTAATGATGAATTTTCCTCTGTTTCGGGTTTTGTTTGGAGCTTCCGCTGAGCCAACTGTTTGGAACGGACAGCATAAAATTTTGGTTTTGATGGATTATCATCTATGAAAGAACGCACCATTGGCCTACCCGGGAACGTAGGCGAAGGTGATTCGACTGCATCAGAAGGAGGTAACGATGACATTTGATTGAGGGTATCACCACCCCGTGTACACGTAGAATAATTACTAACTAGCGCGGTAGCAGCTAAAGCATCTTTTGGGACAGAAGCGTCAACCGTTTTTAAATCAAGTAATGGAAGCACACTTTCATACTCCGCTCGTGAAGTAATTTTAGAATTTGTGGCCGCAGCCGAGTCTCTATCACTGGTTTTAGGTGCGGAGTCAAACAACTGCAATGTGTAATTTCGTGCGGTTTCAACAATGGGTTTTTCAAAACTAGCGATCTCTCCTCGTTCCCGTGCGGGAGAGATCGGATCTAGTTTAAAGCCTGGCGCGATGTGGAACGCTGAAATTCCTGATCCCTCCTAAAGGTATGATTTGGTCCTGACTGCCTATTAGGAAATGGAATTCTGGGGTCGCGACCACGATTTTGTCGTTGTCTGCAAACTGCCATCACGTGTCCTGGTTTGTTGCAAAAATCGCAAATGGGCCTACCATCAAAGGATCGCCTGCCGCGTTGGATTTGACCCGTGGAGCGCGAGTCGCGAGACCTACGGAGTTCCTGACGGAGACACTGTGTAATCAGGCGTTCGAGCTCTGATTTGTCTGGCAATTTGGAGTCGCTCGAGTCTCTGGTCTGAGTTGGATTGGCTGGGTAATTACCGTAAGCTGCGAGCGGTGGTGTTACCTTATCAGCAGTGGTTTTTTGTAATTGCGCCAGCGCACGCAAAATTTCGTCAGTTCGATCAGCAGGTGCCTGTTCAGGCAGCGATTCTTTTAGCCTAGCATGCATCTCAGCGTCTTCGAAGGTGCCGGGCCTTTGGAGGAGAACATAATTTTTGATGTGGGGTTGCAAACCCTGAATAAAATAATTCACACACTCCGAGCGCGGTAAATTTATTCGTTGGCAGAGGCGACGAATTTTAGCTGCGAACGCACTAACAGTTTCGGTCTGTAATTGCTTGGTGTCATTTAATTGTTGCCGAAGTAGCCAAACATCTGAGTCGGAGTGAAACTGTTTTTTAAGCGCCTCCGAGAGAATATCAAAACCTCTACCTTTTAGTTCGGGTGTAGTGTTGAACCATATACTAGCGCTACCAGTGAGGAACAGTGGTAGGGCCTCGGCCATCCTTTCTGGGTTTAAGTGGTAAAAAACCGCAGTTCGGTTGAAGTTTGTTAAAAATTCATTAACATCTTCATGGGCGTCACCCGAAAATTTCGGCATAGGGATGCTATTGTTGCTAGGAAACGTGGGCGTGACAGGCGATTTTTGAAAGGACTTAGAAAGCGTGGAAATATGTTCAGCCCAATGTTCGGTCAGTTCCCTATTTTGCTGAGTTAAAATTTTTGCAAGATCTTCTACATTCATCGTGGCTTCGGTAGAAAGGTCTAACTGAGAATTAACTTGCGAGAGGTCAAAAATAACAGAACTCTGGTCCGAGCTATCGGATAGGTGAGAAGCTGGCGATAACGGAGGTGTTACGGAAAATTCCAATTCGCTGCTCTTGGTTTGGGCTGCAAAATTTGAATCGAACGCGAGAGTTTGGTCTGGCTCTAGTGATGGGAGCTCCGACTGATCGGTGTCCGTCAAGGGGCCTAAATTATCGCTGGGCGGGGCGGGCAAAAAATTTTGGGCGGGAAACAAAGTTTCTGGGCAGTGGCCGTCGCAAAATTCCTCGTCCTGGCTTGGTTTTCCAGCGTTGCGCGCGAAAATTGATTTTGCTTTGCGTCTAGTCAACAGGGTGGAAAAATTTTGTCGTATACGATTCACAGAAATGCAAGAGCACTATAACTATTTCGGCAAGGAAAGCAATGTGTTCCTTCACAGCAATGGAATTTGGAGTAACCGAGACTCGAGGAGTGAAATGTACTTCTCAAAACAGTAAAAATCTCGAAAGACCATACAGAAAGAATTTAAACGTGTCTCTTAACAACAGTGAAATTTCAGCGAGTGTAAATTACACGAACCCGTCGAACGTCCGTGGTCCATATATCCTCTGATCTAACGCGTTCACAAGACCGACTAATTAAACCGAGAAAATCAACCGGCAATGCAATCAAAGTACATGGGTCGGATAACTACAACGCGAAGTTCTCAAAGAACTGTTTCTAGCTCGCGACCTGCGCGTTTCCGTACTAACGGATCCGCCTAAAAGGTCCCGCTACTTAGGGTTTGGCTTGGTTTTCCTTAATCTCGTATTTAACATTATTAGGAGCGGAGAAAACTCACAGTTCGTTAATGGTAATCCTGCTTGATGCGAGAGGTACTTGGTTGATCGTGTTGCCCGGGCTGTACTCCACCAGATATCTGTCACGAGGCAGATTTTGGTACTGTTCGGGGGTTTCAGTAAAGGGACTTCACTTCTGTTTTCTCGTCTCAGCTCAGTTTAATAGATGTTGCTCGGCTGGCTTCAAGTTACTAATCTCACTTTACAGCTCGAACGACGCTATCATAAAGCATCTTCCTGTCCTGCAACGCTCTGTGATTGGTTAAGATGAACTACACGTCGTTTTGCGATTGGTTAAACTACGCTGCTTTGGAAATGCAATGGAGCTTATCGGTGGCGGCGTTCTTTTAATCCGCCCTAACCATGTTGCTCGTTTGGCTAGGAAAACCTATGTAACCTTCAAACTGGACGGTTCATTTGAAAGGTTACCAAAAATGAACTTAAATATATGTTCCTTTCCATACCAATCATGAACATTGCAGAACCTGGACGAGTTATATTTTATAAACGTGATCTGTTTTCATGATATCGTTTCAATAAAACAAAGGCGGTAGGATTAACTCAGTAAATATATTACGGTAATAAGTAAATTAATTAAAGTGTTCCATTGTTCGTAAAGCTGAATGGAACCAAATGCTCCACAGTTCGTGCTGGTCAAAAGACCAGAAGAGTTCAGCTATCGCTTACACTTGAAGTAACAGTTTACACTTACTGGTGTTAACAACCTAAAAGAGTGACCAGACCATTACTCAAGCACCGAGTAAAAATGAGAACGTGAACTAATTAGTTTACCAGGATTGCACAGAACAATAGTTCTTTACAATTTCGACTAAAAACCCTTAAGTCGATCTGGAATGAATAACTTCGCAATATAAACAAACGGATCAAGGGATTAGCATGTGGAAAAGTTCCCACGATGAACTTTTCCAACTTGCACGACATATGGTAATTTACTAAGAGCACGTGTACTTTACTGAACTGTACTTTCCTGGCACGTGTTCGTTGCTTGGTAACAATCTGGCCTTAATGTGAAACAACACAGATCACGTTTCAAACGGCAAAATCACGCCAAATAATTTGCAAGGAGTAATTCCTTTTCAATCACACTAAAATCGTTCAATCAACTAAAATTTGGGAATATCAAATCAACTAGAATTTGTAATAATAAAACGAATGTAGAATATAGAAAATTGTTTGCCAACACAATGACTTAAGCAACGGTCGCCCTATTGCCCTCATCAATTGTTTTGTATAGAGCCACGCGCACGCAGAGCCAAACACGGTCAATACACCACAGCAGAAACAACAACAAAAACGCAATTTCTGGGGCGTAAGGAACTAAACAGAAAAATAGTCGAAATTCTACTTTCAAGCTAAGTGATCGTTCTTATCAAGGCCAGCTCTGTATGTCATGGCATCGACAAATTGTCATGAAGTGCAAAAAGCTTCAGTTAGTTAAATTGACTTGTGTACTGCCAAAGTCTCACAACTGATATTATTAATGTATGGGTATTCCGCAAGGACAATATAAAATTTGAGCTTGTGACTGAAACGTTCAAAGTTACCTGAAATAATCGTGAATCGCGCTCTCCTTTTAATTGTCATTTCTCAGTCCTGTAAAAGGATAAAAATTTAAGAAAGATACAAAAGTTATTTGTAACTGTGTTCAGTAGACCTGAGCATTGGGCCTTCTCTGACATAGCTTGCCTTGCCGATACTAAGTTACACAAACTTGGAAACATGTCAACATGTCGTTTCGTTGCGTTAGAAAAAAGCATTGAGCGCACATGCAATACAAAATGAACGAATTCAGAATACGCTTTAGAGAACAAGAACTCAATTGTATCAGTCCAGTTTATGAAACTGAGGTCACTGTCGCGTCGCTGGGTCGACTGAATGAATTCTTTGATAGTCAGAAGTTCTAAACATCGACGTTCATTACTGAGTTGACAAGGTTTACCTAATATTTGAAGAATGTTTTTAATAGAGAACGTCCAAAGGAGAAATGTTGGTAACAGATCATACCTTGGGAAGACAAAAAAGCTTCCTATTTGAAGCACGTGCTTGCAAGGTTTCCTTGAAGTAAATTCTTGTTGCAGTTGTTGGTGTTTCCTAGCCTCTCGTACCGTAAATCCTCTATTAAGCCCCCCCTCCCTTTTCAGAGGAGGAATAATACCCCCCCCTCCCCCTCCCCCACCTGTATTCACCAAAAAAGTTAACGATTAACGTGGACTGATCAGTTATGGTTTGTTCAGGCTGGAAGTTTATATTGTTTTTGGTCTTCATGAGGCCGAAAGCACATTTTTGAAGAAGAAGAATTTTGTTTTTATTACTTTTAGGCTCCCACAAGTGAATTAAATACTTTTGACAGCGACTTTAATTGTACAACACGTAAGTCTACTCTGTCTGATACCACGGTTTTTTTTTGCTACAGGTGATGCTTTTCGCTAAATTAAATAAGCCCCCCCTCTCTATTAAGCCCCCCCTCAAAAGTGCTTGAAAAAAGTAAGCCCCCCTGGGGGGGCTTAATAGAGGATTGACGGTAAGTGAATTAGTTAACAAAAAGTACGTGAAAACAAAAAGTTCTTCCCATGTTTTGCCAGTTGCCATGAACTGATATTACTTGCTAACACTTCAAGAGGTTCTACAATGATTGTTGACATCCAATATTTCAATGTCATAGTTACTCAAGGGGTTGAATACACCCAAAAGTCAAGTTAATAGACAATGAATTGCAAACTTTGGGTCAGTCGAGTGGTGGGAGACAGCATTGTAATAATGGGGATGGCCTTTACAAATCCAATAGATGACTTCAAAACAAATTTTAAACCATGCTTTTTATTGTACAGTTTACTTTCTAGTTAAAATTCAGTGAGTTTTCTGTGATTCTTTTTATGATGTAGTTTCTGTTGAATGTTTTTCTCTCTTTCATGTAACTGTGATAAATGTGCCTTGATGGCTATAACTTTTTGTCTAAAATGTGAGGCTGCTTTGGAATCCCTGGAAAAAAAATATAAATGCAATCAATTCTATTCTGTAAGTATTTATGTCATTAAAACCTACACAGGGTTATCCAGATCAGCATAATATAAGTTAAATTTATCACCATAATTTATGATGACTCATGTACTCTCAGTTTTAGAAACATTACTAACTTTTCTTCATGTCTGCCTAGAGCCATTTCCTCTTTCTTAAGCTGCTTCATGACGGCTGATATTTCCTCCTGTGTCTTGAACAGCTGAGGAAGGTAAAACATTACAAGCACAGTTAATTGTATCCATCCTTTGTCTTAGAGAAGTCACTTTATTTTGAGTTATTTTGACAGCGCACAAAATTTTCTTTAATGTGGTACAATGATCAAATTTTTACCCCTTGATTTTTAATTATATCACAGAATTCGATGAAAGAAAAAATGGCCAGAAAAGCCTTAAATATTGGAG
>OFES01000077.1_pt1 | contig 14277 bp, 9 predicted proteins | sample 1521151 | NCBI WGS metagenome assembly OFES01 (sample SAMN04272335, study PRJEB24112) | coral metagenome | biome: Coral reef; feature: Shallow seawater; material: Coral tissue | host: Coral | place: China: South China Sea | collected 2014
CCCGTAGGAAGGGAGGTACTCCCTTATACTAGGGAAGTAATTATAACGCAGGTCTGAAACAGGATTCTGATGTAGTGGTCAGGTCATAAATAAAGAAAGAATATCGCAGATTTTGGCCATAAATTAAGAACTCAATTTTTCAAAATCAATGTTCGTTTTTCAGTGCAGGGGATGCTAGCTCATCTTTTCTTGAACAGGCTGACACTTTAACTACACATTCCGAGTTTTATCTGCTTGTCTGCAGGCTTAGGTTTGCCGTAGAAATATCTTTCAGTGTATTATTATTAAGGGAATTAACAGCTCAAACTAACAACAGTACGCAAATTAATGCTATCATTTGTGTTGTAAAACTGAAGCGTCGACAAAACTGTATCATTATTTCGTTTTTATTTTTAAAAGATTACGAAATTCATTTTCTCCAATGTTTTCCATCCCTCCATATTTTCCTGGGAAGTGTACATATTTTCTCAGGTCAGAACAATTTGTTTTTCTGTGTAAGATTCTAAGACGGTAACATTAAATGAAGATACTGCATGAGCTCATCTTAACAGATTGATTGCAATCAAGCACTTACCAACTCGACACCAGGCGCATATCAAAGGAGTACAAGATATTTTCGCGAAGAATTTCACACTAAAATTTCGTCAGTAGTCATTTCCATGCCTTCAAGCAAAGCTATCTAGATCCAAGCAGTTTTCATATGACCAACCGGACCTGACAAATGTAAATCGCCTTTTTCCTCAAACGCGATCGCAGTATCTTTGGTTTCTTCATGATTAGCTAACCTTCGTCTCTAGTTTGCGGGATTTTGCGCGTGTACTTTCCTCACGTGGCGGAGGCGTGGAGGCAATGCGTGAGGTCGCGAGGCCATTCTACCATTCTCCTCGCGGAAAACGAAGCACACGTGCAAAGAAGTCCCACAGCTAAGCAACCCGCCTTCATCAGACTTGTGAATGAGACACCCAACCGGATAAAACTATTTGCTTGAATATGAAATATTTTCTATTACTTATAAGCCAAGATAAAACAAGACCGAGAATTCATGATGGTAAAATAATTATCTTTCTCTCTTACAGAGAACGCAACTGTCATCTGCCCACATTAACTCCTGTACAGCCATGGACTTTGGTCCTAATGAAATATGTTCATGGGAACCGTTAGAATTTTTCATGACAGCCACATTTGAGCCAGTAAGACATTGAAAACCATTTTTCCAACTCTTATCTACACGCTCAAATTCTCGTTTCTCATTTGATCCGCCTTCTTCCACCTCTTCTATTAATCTTTATCCACATAAGGATACTTCCTGCAAGCACCATATATCGATCACGTGCACTACACGTGACGTCAAGCCGGAGACTCGATCTCTTTCGAGCATGGCACGTGATCAAAACTCGGAGGAGTGTCTGGAAATGTAGGCAAAATGTCATTTTGTAAAACAGGTTCACTGTGACCTTCTGGCAAACTTGGCAGTTCACCTTTCGATTCCGTGACAGTCTCATTGTTTGTTGATAGTTCTGTGGCTGATAATTCATTCATTTTCTTCTTTCTCTTTTTCTTCTTCTTTATCTTCATCTTTTTCCGTGAAAGGATGTCTACGTTTTCAATTTCACGAGGTCTCGCTGGTTCCTCGGACTTTACTTCCAGGAATGCATACTCCAAATCCAAAAATGACTGTGAACAGAAAAAGAGATAGTGGGATAAACTGTACGCCCAAATTGCCATGGGAAGAGAAAAGATTTGCTATGCCTCGATAAAGCTATTGAAAATATACTTTCTGTAACTCGAAACACGTAGAAAACGTTTTGTTAGAAAAAAAACTCTGCGTGGAAGAAAAAGAAAGCAAAATCATTCTCCTATTTAAGATATTAAAACGCCACGTCGGATGAAATGGAAAAAGCAGTTTTGTTTTTACGGTCAGGCCTACCGTCCACACTAATCCGTCACGAAAACAGCGCTTTTCTTCAAACCAGAGGAATCTGAAAACGCCGGCTTTGCGTCATAGTAAGGACTCATTGTTTTTGAAAACGGAGCTTTTCAAAAACAATGACATATCGATGAAATTGTGATTTCCCTTCCCTTAAACACAAATCCATAATGACACTGGGGACAGGCAATGTTGCGTTTTAAAAAACCTTCGGCGTAGTGCGGAAGGAAAACATTTGATGCGTTTTCAGAGTGAAACCTCAGTTTGAATTCCACCGGCTTAGGGTAAACGACGCCTTAAGCACTGGCAATGTTACCTTAGCGTACAGTCCATATATCCGAGACACATCTCTCATGGTCAGATGACCATCTATTATCTCATCGCAGCGGATGACTTCGACCTAAACGAATAAAAAGCAATTAGCATGCATAGTCTCAAAGTACGTAAGATCCCCACGAAACGAAATCAAAAGTCATGCTCTTGCATCCTTTTTCTATTTTGCAAAGCAAAAAAACCAAGAAGCATATTATCTAATGCGTGGAGGAATGGCGAACTTCGTAAAAAGAAATAGTCATACTCGCTTCTTCGTTTCTTCGTTTGTTCGTTAGTTGGTTGGCTCGTTCGTTGGAGTCGTTCGTTTGCTCGCTCGCTCGTTTGTTTGTTCGTTCGTTCTTTCGTTCGTTCGTTTGCTCGCTCGCTCGCTTGCTCGCTCGTTTGTTCGTTCGTTCGTTAGTTTGTTCGTTCGTTCGGTGGTCGTTCAGTCTGTTCGGTCGGTCCGTCGGTGTGCAAATCTGATAACCAATAAGGAGCATAACTGTGTTTTACCTGATGCGTGGAAGGAATGGCGAACTTCGTTACAAGAAATTTTTTTAGCACACTGACAGTCACTGTTGACGGACATCTGAGATAACGGGTCGGGAAGATCTGAAGACAAATCAAATGTATGACTTACTGAAAGAATGTGCAAGTAACAAATGATTTTGTCGTTGAATGCAATACCTGATTTTCCAACCAGTTCCTCTTTCGTCTGTGAAAAAAAGAAAGAGGAAGTAGTACGCGTAGTTTAATACGATGTTGTAATGAAAACACAACCTCCTGCCAATTGCAAGCTTCTGATTGCATGGATAACGATTCGTTTTATCTCAATGTCATAACATTTATTTTAAGACAAAAAATTATTCTTCACGTTAAATAGCATCATATTTAAAAACGAAAGATCTATAATTCTTGCATTCATTCAATTACAAATACTACTATTTTATTATAAATATCTAAACTTTAGTGAGAAAGTTTCTTTACAGCTCTGAGATAATCTGTCTACCTGGAAATACGTCATCGAGCCCTTTTTTCTTAAACTTCTCCAAATTTAAAATGAAATAGAAACACCAGAAAAACAAACAAATTATTTAAATAAAAAAAGTTTAAATCCGTGCCGTAAATGAGGCAATCGAAAGAAAATAAAGTTCGGGGTTGTTTTTGGATGTGCTTACCTTGATTATAATCAGTTAGAATTGCAGTTTTAACCGCTTCTTCGTCGACGACGAAACCATCTACCAACTCGTCGTCCACGACGGCGGCGGCGGCGGCGGCGGAAGCGACGGATTACGCGAACGACGGGAAGAATGGGCCACAACGGATCGGACAACTGCTGTGCTGGATTGTATAGAGAATTTTCTCCCTCATTCACGTCAGCCTCGTCATTGTCTTCTTCGTCTTCATCTTCAACTATCTTGTCTTCGTCCTCTTCGTTGTCATCACTGTCTACCTCACTATCGTAATCTTCAGACTCAAGATTACTAAAGATAAGGTAAGAAAGAGGAGAGAATGGCAAAATATATTGTGCTTGATATAATTATTGTACCGGCTATAGGAACGGACACTTCTACCTATGGTTTATTTGAACAGAGAGAGAGAGCAGATTGAAGTTTTCTTCCAAACATGTATGCTCATGGTTTGTCTAGTCAAGTTCAAGTCAAGTCAAGTTTATTGTGTAGATACACTTAGCTTTTGTGAAAACCAGCTAGTTTGCAGGTATAACACAGAAAGTAAAAGTAAAAAAAAAATGAATAGAAATAATACCCTTAACAAATAAGTAAGATTTCATAAGATTTTTTAAGATTTTTAAAAAGTGAAAGAGATGTGGATCAGTTTTAAATGTCAGCCATTTCTTTTTTCTTCTTTGATTTTTTTCCTATCCCCTTGTCAGCCAGCGTTATCATCAAAGCGCCATACCTCTGAGTTATTTCGTTTCTAATTTCCCCAAGTGCGTCGTTATATGCCGTTGCTTCATCTTCAGTAAATGGAAGTGCCAAGGTAATGGCAAGTACGAAGCCAACCAAAGCTGCGAGAATCAGACCTTTCATCTCAGAGACCTGTTTGCTTCTACCCATCGAAAAGCTCCAAATGATACATTTTTGTACCCTTGTGTTAAGGAGGGGCCGGGCATGCTTCCCTGAAACTGTGTCAACATATCAGGATATTGATGTTGTTTCCTGTAACACGTTCAGGCTCTAGTGTAGTACTTGTAGAAAACAAAAACAGTTAAATGTAATAGAAATATAACCATGGATATTGAAAACACAAGTTCTAAAATCTATGGTTGAACTTCGACCCAGAACCTTACCGGCCATGAAACGTTTTACACATAACACAAATCCTTTAAGATTTCGAATATTTCAGGTTTTATCCTTGCCAAATAGACGGTTTTTAAAGGAATTCTCCGGGATTCTTTTGTTCTGGAAATACTTTAAATTGCTTCTAATTGTGGCTAGGTGTTATTGATGAAGTTATATTTGAACGAGTTAGGTATTTTAGTGTCCTGAAAGATGCCAAAAGTGATGATTCCTTTGATAGCTATCGGCTGTTAAGTGCACTCTTGACCAAAGTTCACGGATAACTTTCGCAAAGAAAAAAGGTTATCAAATGTCACCACCTATGACACGAGACAACCCGCACAAACGAGGGGACGTGTTCCAAAGTTTACCCCACAACCCCTTGCTTCGTCGATATTTTTGTTCGGCGTTGTTCCAATTTGCGCGCTTTAAGAACATAGAAAATAATCTAATGCAATGAGTGCTACGCTGTCCACAGGAATTACGTCAAATCTTACAATCAGTTCCCAGGATGTCTTCATTTGGACCAGTGCATTCAGCACAAACTGAGGAGAAAAGCAAAGCCACTAGATGGAATGCAAACAGTTTTTAGATACTGCAAAAGTGTAACTCTTTTCTTCAGTCCACACTGAAGTGTCATCATAATATATTTCATGAAAAGGTTGCAAGGATAATATTTGAAATAGTTTTCCTAACAGGCCTATTGCAATAATGGATGACATTGCCTCAGCAAAGAAAGGAAGATCTTTTTATAATTAATTAAATTGGAAAAAAGCAGACACAGAGGTCTAGAGCTGGTATTCCTTGTTTGCACTGTCACACAATAACAAATTAATTTGATAAATAAAGAAGACACTTTTCAAAGTTTTAGGTCTACAGGCTGTGCAATTTCACAAGCTTCAGACATTGGCCAAAATATTTTGCACAAATTTACAGAGCTCAGTACAATGAAAAATTAATATTCCTAGCATTGCTGCTTAATGACCACGTTTCAACGAGAATACTAGCAGCAGAGGTAAGGAGGACATTACTTTGAGCAGCATACCTGGGGCAAAAGAAAAAGAAGTGTTTCACTGAATCAGAGTCAGACAGCACTCGCAAAAAAGCGATGCACAATGGTTAATTTTAAACAAATATTCTCTTAAACAAGAAAGACCAAGTCTAAGGTGGGTGTGATAAATAGATGCATACCTTGAAAAAGAGAAGCTTACTTGTTAGGGGTTCAAGCAAAATTTTCCACTAATGTATCCTAAAACACAGGAAACACTATTTTGCAAGGAAATACTAAATTGCAGTCAAACTCATAAAACCGTGAACACCTTAAATATGTCTGCGATGGAAGGTTTATTGTGTATCCAACCAATCACAAGTGAGATCTTAATTCAACCACAGAAACCACAGAAAATGGATGTATTGCATCGGTCACAGAACTATAGATGCATGATTGTATACTTTTGGTTTTTGCTTTGTTCCAAGATACACCCTCTGTCTTAACATATTACTGAAAGTCTAAATAATTGTTAAATTTGTATCATTTTGTATCGAGAACCACATCCAGTATTTAGTTTGTGGGATTTTAGATCACAAGAATCACGCCGACTTGTACTGCAGTTACTCATGTGATGCGACAATTAATTTGACACTGCTATAAATAGGGATGAATTAAATATTTAAAATTTTGTTGGTTCGCTAACCTTGGTATCACATTTTTGGTAATCTAGCGACTCTATTTTAGCAAATAATTATAATCCTTTGGGCAAAGTGGTTCAGTGATCGAAGCACCTGGGAAAGTTTGACAACAATAAATGCAAATGTTTGCTAATTTTGCAATTACTTGTGGCAAACATTAAAGACCTCAATTTTCTGCTGTTCCTTCGCAAATAAATTTGCACTTGATTCACATATTACAAAATACAATCATGGAAGATTTCAATTTTCATCAATACCACTTGTCGCTTTTTGTTGTTATCAAAATAATGAAACAAAATAAGAGTACTGATTTTGATTGTTCATGCTTGAGTGATTCAACAGCCACTCATTGCATCAGCCCAGCACTTTGGTTATGGGGAAAAAGTTTTCTCATGTTAAAGATATCTCAGACGTTATTTGCTAGTGTTTAAAAAGCCTTTATCAGCAAGAATATAATTTATTGTATAACTGAAATAGAGGATCTATTTTGAGTGCTTTTGAAATTGAACAAATTTTTTCCATGACCGATGAAAATTCTACATGTTTCTTTCTTTTCTGTAGTAAATAAATAACAATAACAAAGAACTTTATTCATGTGTCGATGTATTTAGCTGACGTTAATTGGGGACACAACATAAAATAATGAAGATAAAATGGTTGAAGATCTTGCCCATGATTGGTTACACCTGCAACGCAATATTTACATTCCAGACGTATTTTAGGCATTCACAGTTTCGTGAGTTTGACTGTAAGGCTCTCCAAAAACTAATAGGTAACATGCACTTCAATTGTACAATGTCATAGGAGTGATTGGCCTTTTAAGGGACTAAACATTATTGTACACTGGCCAAAGTACAAATAGTCCAAAAATGAAGTAGATTCTAGAAAGTAAATGTAACAAAGACTGCAATGAATACAGACTGATTGAGGGCTGTTATTGTTTTATTCAAGCAACACATACTTAGTATAGAGTTTTGCTGACAAGGATAGTACAAATCTGAAATGGTATTCCCACTGACTCCAGTTACCTTTGTACTACATGTACATTTTATCTAGTGAAAGCACAACCTGCATGTAGAACCAAATAGAACCTTCAAATAGAACCAATAAATTGTAACCATTTTTATTCGCATTCTGCAAACAGAATAAAAGTATAAATAAACAAATTAATTTCAAAATAATATTATGCGGTAAGAACTATTAAATTACTGTGACAAAAATAACACAACAGCCACCTAATTTGTTATAAACTACATGTACACCTAAATTCTAACCTGGGACTAACAGAAATTTGATTACCCCTAGGGTAATTCCACAATATTTTGCATGCCATGGAGGGGACAGCTTACAAAACAATACCATAAATAGCTCCTTTTGCCAAATTTAGTTTAGTTCACTGTGGACTTGTAATGATTAAATAACTGATGACTCTTTTTTATCAAATTCATTCAAAATTATTTCTGCCACATCTGGGAAGATTTAGTCCTTTATTCAATCTGTCATGGAGGGGACCAGAAAACCAAAGAAAATTGAAATTGAAATTTAAAAACTAAGCTAAAAATTTAACTTTAACACCAAAGACTTAAATACAATGTACATTATGGGAGTAGAATCTTTTTCCTTTATGTTCTAAAGATAGTAATTTATGCAGTGCATCATTTACTCTGAATGATGGTACTGCTTACAAAAATCCAACACTTAAGCTGTTCTATTTTAATCATTCTGTGGCTATTTTATGAAAGGGCCATGGTAATGACTGTACAGTCGAATACTCTTTGATGGCCTATGTAATTTAATTAGTAATGTAAAAAGATGTTCAGACTTCACTTTCACTTTGCTGGAAATCAACCTGAAAATCGTCAGCCTAAAACACAGACTATGGGCTGCAGACTGGGGTAAAATGTAGACTGAGATAAAAATGCAGACTGCAGAATACAGAGTTCAAAAGCATATACTGTGTCACAATATAACAGTATCAGACACTGATCTTACTACCAATTTCATTGATATGCGAGCCCCACATCAAAACTCTCCCGAGCATTTGGCATTTCTATTCTGTCAATCATCTATTCCTTATATGGTGTTATACACATAGGGATGCCCCTTTTGTTTTTGACATATGGTGGCCACTGTGTAGCCTCTGTTCAACATGGTTGCTTGTTATTCTCTAAGTTTACTTTGGCAAGTGGTGTTTTGCTCATGCAGGAGTCTAGTGTGAGCATTATAGCAAGATTTCTGCATGTGGGGAAGACATTTGCAAAGAAAATTTCAAGAATCTACATGTACAAAAATACTGTACCTCCATGGTTGATTAGCCATCACGGACGTGAAAAGCAAGACAAATGGACGGTTGGTGAAAAAAGAAGTAAACAGGAATAACAAGCAACCATGTTGAACGAACAGGATACACAGTGGCTGCATCATTTTCGAAAACAAAACTGGCATTCCTATAACACCATATAAGGAATGCATGATTGATGGAAGTGAATCGCCAAATGCTAGCTAGAGTTTTGATTCGGGGAGCAGGGATGGCGCAGCGGTGAGAGCGCTCGCCTCCCACTGATGTGTCCCTGGTTCGATTATTATTATTATTGCTATTGTTATTGTTATTATTATCATTATTCTTATATTAACGGAACTGGTGGTATTACATCATTATTCAGGCTACATGTAAATGCAGTGAAAGACTGCACTCCGGTCAGCCTGAATCGTGCTCTGGTTAGACTCAATATCACTCCAGTAAGCCTGGATATCACTCAGGTTAGCCTAAATAATGCTCCAGTTACCCTGTTTACGGTTAGGTTTCAAAGGTGGAAATAGTAACATCATTCAGTTAAAAAGTCTATGCTCTGCAGTCTGCATTTTACCCTCAGTCTGCATTATGCAGACTGATAATTTTTACCTTTTGGTCTGTAGTCTGCCGACCGAATAAAAAATCTAGAGTAAAATAAGCTTACTTACACTGTAAAACTGTACTCAACCCTAAAGTTTACCGCTATCAACAATGAAAAATTAGAAAAACCACTATCAGATTGCTCACCTTTTAATCTTTTCAAGAAAGTACCTGGATATTCGCTTAGGTAATGTCGTTCCACCAAATAATAGTCACTTCGTTCTAAGTATAGAACGCCTACCCTTGCTTGTGATCTGACATGTTTCAAACTAAGCTCGAATTTTTCCGATACCCAATTCAGAGGAAAACTCGCTTGAGATCTAAAAATCCTGTTCAAAATGGCTAAATCCGAACTCACCATAAAATGGCGCTCTCATTCCCAGTGCCTCTCCTCGACCCCTCTCGAGTGGGGAGAATCCGCTGAGTGCAGGCTTGGACTACATGCGACAGAAACGTGAGAGGACTGGGACGAGTTTTATATCACACCAAAACTTTACTAAGAAATTCAAAGCAGAATCTTAAATTTACAATAATAATAATCATACAATAATGAATCATTTAAATTGTTTGGATGAAAAATCGAAACATTTTAACTGATACCCAGTTTATAACCTGACCTTGCATACGGCGGCTTCGCACGCAATACGAGCGGCTGTCAAAACGTAGCTGTCCTACTGAACTGAACACAATAACACTCATTTTCTTCCCAGCCAACTAAAATATAGACAATGTTAAAGTTGCTTTGGCGTCTTCTAATAGTTAAGTTGAGAATTCCGGGTTTAAGTTGACAAGGAACAGCATGTTTTGTTCAGATTAATAGCACAACATTTATTCTACCTGGCGACACTCGACGAACTACACGTGAGTTTCCATGCAGGACGCCGGCGACCATTTTTTGGCTCCAAATAATAACCTTGGAGACACAAAATGTTTCATATTTTTCACTTATTACAATCTGATATGGGTTTTTAAATTGTAAATCCCTTTTCGTGAAAAGCTAGCTCCATCTCAAGCGAGAAAAGTTCCCTAATTTCAATGCCTTTCCTGTTAACCTACACTGACTTCAGGGCAGTAAAGTTTTTCCCGCTTTTTAAATACTATGGGTCAATTCTCTAGATATACGCTACGTACCATCACAAATTAAAGCTATGCTGATCAGTAATCCTATAGAAAAAGTTCATGCAAGTTGGCATGGCATGTGTGGGGCCACACACACGAGAAATGTGTTTTAAAATACAGAAAAACCCAAACTCTCTAATATCTTCCCACACGTTGATTGATTTAGTGCATAAAATTCAGCCCAATAGCCCTTTTGCAGCTTTTGACTGAATGGTAACTTTTCTCATTTGTATTAAATTCTAACCAAACGCGGGTGCCCTGCAATTTCGGACCGAAACTACATCTGATTGTTCACTGATTTGCCTCACATGTTGAATTATTTTATTTATTAACAAGTGAAGCTCCGCTTTTACGCTTGGCTAAATCTAAATAATATTGTACCAAACATGGCGATCAATGGCGGCCGTACGTCGTCCTTAGAGGAGCAAACAGGAAATCAAACACCGTCAGCGTACAACGGTGTGAGAGCGTAACTTACGCTCTCACACTGTTGTACCCTGATGGCGGTTGATTTCCTGTTACAAATAAACCAGGGACGAGGAGAAGAGGGAATCTATTGAAATTGAAAATTGAAAATCTATGGTGGACTGTCACACGTCACATAAAGGAAAAGTCGCTATTTTGGAGTCGCCAAGCAATAGACTGACTAGAGTACTCAGTCTAAGGTAAATTAAACTTAAGCTTATTTTTGATGGCAGAAATGGATTTATTCTACCCTGGATGCCAGCGCGATTTTTTTTGTTAGCGAAACTGCGATTGTCAGCGACGAAGCCGCGATCGAGATCGTTTCCGAACGTAATTTCTAATTTTGTAGGTGCTGTAACCATGAAGATTTCAGGCATGTTGGCCACCTTTTGACAATATTAAGGGGGAATATTAGGGATTTTTTGCCTGAAAAGTAGGGATTTTTAGGGATAAATGGTTAAAAAGTAGGGCTATTTTAGGGCTTTTATTTAGGAAAGAATGAAGAATTCAACTTACCTTTCTACCACTGTTATCCAAACAGAAAGATACTTACTCAAATGAAATACTGGTTTATAGCATTAATGACTTAGACAGGAAAGGGATCATGCACTTCGCGTCTTGAAAATGCTTAGCATGGATCCAACATCATTGAAATTTGAAGCCACTGGCACCACAGTCACCTAAAATATAAAATTTATTTGTTCCATGTAAGTACAGATGTTCACCAACAGCAACATCAGTTCATACAAGGTACAATGGTACTAACTCTCAGGACATGAAGAAGTATGGTGATAGAACAACAGCCAGTGAAAAACTAGTCAACCATGTACATTCTCTGTAGGAGTTAGAAACATGTAACATTTTCTTCATCTAAAATCTCAACTCTAAGGCCGTGCAGCATGAACTTTCAAACTCTTAGAGAGAATGCCATAGTTAAGTGCTACAAATCTGTAACTTGAACATTTACATATGTTCAAGTAAGATGAGCACAACTTTGCTCCCTCAAATTCTATCATTGGGAAAATTATACTGAATACTAGGATAAAACAAAGTTACTCACCTGAGACAGATAGAAGTTGAAGGATCCTCCTAAGCTTCATAATTCCACACTGGACAACCACACCACAAAGAAACTTGCAGTTTGACCAGGTAAGGCAAATGTAGAACCCATGCCAAGCACTTTCAATGACAGTCGCACTCAACCATCAGAAAGGAAAAAAAGTAGGGATTTTTAGGGGAAAAAGGAAAAAAGCTGAAAAAGTAGGGTTTTTAGGGCAAGTGAAAATACTTAAGGATTTTTAGGAATTTTAGGGCCATCAACATGCCTGAGATTTAGATCTTCGTGAACTTGTTTTAGATGTCAACTGATTGTACGTGCACAACCTAAAATTACTGTTCGTTGTCCTTTACCGAGTGACCTGCCTGCCAAAATTCAGCCGACGATCCCTTCTTTGTAAGCCTGCGAATTTCGCCAGCAGCCGGCACTTAGTGAAGTGTGAAGATTTGAAAGGACACATGTCCTGTTAAAGAAGAAAAATTATTTCCAGCACTGCAATTCTGTCAAGTGTCACAATTATAGAGCCTTTGATTAACCAAGCAGGTGGTTAGTATGGGAACCTGGCATGTCCAATCAATAATGAGTGGTTCCAAAGTCAGCAAGCTACCCTTGATCATAAATTATGAAATAACTGAGCTGCTACACGCACTCTCATTGGTCCATAGCTTGTTTAGATGCGAGTATGTAAACACGGAAAAACTGCTCTTTGCTTAATTGGTGAATGCCACAAATATCATGTTCACAAAAAATAGTGGCTTGGATATATAAAGACCCCATATCATTCTCAAAAAGTATATTTTTGCTATCCAAAAGCATGTTGCTATCCATCTGTTGAGAACACAAAATACAGCTGAAAAGTTGATGTAAATAATGCTGTGAAAGCAATTCTTCTGTAAGAGAATGCTAATTTAATAAGCAATACATTTGGTGTAACTAGTGATATCATCATACTGTGGACAAGAAAGTCCATTTTAATCTTGTCCACATATGTTCCATAGCGCATGCAGTTTTGGTTAACATGCTACTAAGTCTTATTCAGGAAGACCTCTGATTCAGAACTTTTTGCAACCCAAAGGACAATATCATTGCTTCTGAGACGTTAGAGTCAGTGCCCTCTTAACCATTCGCCGAGTCTTCTTGATGCTTATTCCTTACCATTTAAAACTCTTTAAAAGTGTAGTTTGGTTCTAAGTATAAAATTTTGCCATCTAGAAGAAAGCCATGACACAAGAGCACGTTTGTTTTCAATCAGCGTGAGCAAAAAAAACTTCCCCCACCCCCTAGAATATGCAAAGGACAAAAACACAATATATACCAAAGAAAATCTGTGGGGCATGGGAAAGAGGCAAATCAGGTCAAGCTCTGACATGGTGGGCCACTAAGCTCTCATGCAGACTTTACCTTTAGTTACTAAAAGTGATTCTCTCATACCTTACTTCAAGGTACATGTATGAGAGATATTTCAAACATTTGCATACAGGCTCAGATGTGTTTTGCATAACACATTCTTCTGAAAATCATGGAATTGCCTAGAGCAATTAACCTTGATTGTCATTTTTTCCCATAATTTGAACCTTTTTTCCCTGCATCAATTGGTTCATGTCTAAGGTGTCATATTTGGCAGTTATACTATGTTCAATAGCTTGCTGTACTATTCAATGTGAATTTTCATCAAGGTTCAATACATGTACTGTAAATACAATATTTAATATTAGCAAACAATTTTCACTACTGACATGTATTTCCTTAAATTCTGAGGATTGCATAAACGTACAGGACCAAACTGAGAAAATTATACCATCAATTATATTTGTCGTAACAAACCCAAAAAAAGCCACAAAGGGCACCGATTTTTAATTATTTCTATTAGCTATTTATTTCTATTACCTACTGGTTCCTATAATAAAAAAATCTGAACTTGCTTTAATGAATTCACGCACCTGTTCCTGTTGCAGCACAAGCACAGATGTCTTTACCCATCAGAGCCACAGGAATAGTGGAGGCCTGAATTGGCGTAGGATGACTAAATTCCAGATCGTTTATGGCCTTTTGATAAAAATAAAGGATTGTGAACTTTACGTAACAGTCATATCCATATATTATGTAAACACAATTTTCATAAATTGAAATAGAAGAGGATATAATTAATACTCTGATAAACACTGAGATTAGACAAGATGATCTAAGATCATAAGTCAGGCTGTGGCTACGACTGAGTTTTGATCCTTTGCAGTGCGCAGCAGTCTCTTTTCACTTTTACCGGCTAGTGATTTAAGTTGCTTGATGAGTGTGGTCCTTACAATTTTGGACCTACAAAACAGAACTGTCACAATAACACACTGATTACGCCTGAAGCCTGAACTGTTTTGATGCATTTGTGCAGACCTCTGAGTTCTTAATTGTCACCGAGACAGTGTATAGTCTGAAAATACTGTACACATGAACCTGAGGGATAAGGCTTCTACCAAGTCTGTCTCTTGCATGAGAAACAAAATATTTTATAACTCCCATTATC
>OFES01000078.1_pt1:0-5000 | contig 14232 bp, 9 predicted proteins | sample 1521151 | NCBI WGS metagenome assembly OFES01 (sample SAMN04272335, study PRJEB24112) | coral metagenome | biome: Coral reef; feature: Shallow seawater; material: Coral tissue | host: Coral | place: China: South China Sea | collected 2014
ATCAGCAGACATATTTGTCTTAAATAAGTGTCATGGATAGCGTTACGAAATAGCCTGAGAGGAGCATATTTACCTGTAATTTAATCAGTCAAAGTTACAAACTGTTCCTTGTTCTGGTGTTTTCCAATCAAACAAAAAGGAAATTCAGAGTAAAGGCTTGGACGGACGTTTTCAAAGAATCATTTGATGTCCTTTTTCCAAAACAAAAAGTTATTTACAAGGCTAAAAGAGTTTGAAACCCTTGCTCGAGTATGGAGTCACGTACACGCGTCCGTCATTATGTAATGAAGTTCTTGCGAAACCCAAATAATCTTCTATCAGTAACAATCTTCGATGACCGAGGATTGCAAAATTGAAATGGGACAAATGAAGACAAAACAAAACAGCCATAGCTAGAGACGAAATCAATGTGAAAGCTCTCTCCCTGACGGGAACTTGTACAGTACCTACGCTACTTTCGTCGCCCTCCACATAACACCACTGGGACTCCTGTACAAACTCTTTATTTATTGCCTCTTTATTGACTTCGTCGCTCATTTTATAGAAATAGAGATCGACTTAGGACAAGTCCACTGATTACCGAATGCGGTCATTTCGGAAAAACGGCCGCGGCCACTACTTCGGTTGGCGGACACCCGAGAGAAAATCTCATTTTTGTTCGGCAAAATGATTTACTATAATTTACATATTTGGTTATCATATACATCCGCTCACATTTGAAGCACCACTTATGCTGTATGCTTGTGACTTGAATTGCAACGTCCTAAACACAACTGTGTAGCCAAAGCACTTAAGCCTGGTTCCGATTTCAGCCATAGAGACATCTAGTTTGCAATAAAACTTCGTTGGTTGCAATTTGATTTGTTCCTGTTGAATAACTGAGGATGAATTCCCCGGAACTAAAGTGTCACACCCACACCAAGTGCTGTATACAGTTATCCCGTAAGTGGCCATCTCCCTCACAACTGTTGTGGACGCTTCATATTACAGTGAAAATGCTAGCACGAGAATAATCAGAATAGTTAAAGATAGCTTGTGGCCAGAGGTATTCGTGCACGGATTTAGGCGTTCATCAACGTCCCGCCAGAATCGTGTGAAGTCCTGAAAGTGGGAGAAAACAAGAAACTAGACAATATATTAGGAGAACATTTGAAATGTTACAAAAATATGGGCCAACGCAACGTAAGTAGAACTTGCAGTCTGTTTACTCTTATTTTGCCATGCCCGAAATGTTGTAAAATTCGCAAATTTTTTTACACTCAATCGTCTACTCGAATCAACAGGAACTTCGCAAACAGAGATACGTTGCAAGGTTCAGTATGCGATGTTGGAATGCGGTGCTGAGAGCGGAGAAAAACACAACGTAATACATTACTGATGATTATTTCCAGTGGCCGAGGTCCAGTACTCCAGAGGAAGAAAAATACCAGAATTTGATAGACTTAGAGACAACAACAGGTAAGCCGAAGGTAAGTCGTATCAACACTTTTTTTTCCTTTCATTGACTTTGGTGGATCTCGGGGAGGGGCCCCGGTCCTTATTTGGGTTAATAAGGAAAAAAATGACAGAATAAAGAAAAGCCAGTAGGGCAAGTAAAATAACCCCCAACCTCCTTAACTCAAGGTCGGGATCCGCCACTGATTGAAATTTTGAGGCTCGCTGATTCCAAGTTTCCAGTTATTTAATTTCACCCGGTATTTCTTAACATGACAAAAAAGCAACAGGCATCTTAGTCACTGTCTGTTTCGCTATCGTGAGATATGCCTAATTCCACAAACAATCGGTATACTAAATTTTCTATCAGATGGACATTTTGATACAGAAATTGAAGTACATGTTCCTGGGTTTCTTTGTCTCTGTATTCCGTCGGAACTAGTGATGCCGCGTCGATAGCGAAGGATCCGAGCACGAGAAGTGTGAGAACCAGAAAAAGGAGTTTGTAAGTGTAGCGATTAACAGGTATTTCGATGAGATTAAATAAAATGAGACTAAAGAAAAATCGTTGACTTTTTCAATTTAGGTTGGCCAAATAGAAGCTATTGCTATTATGGCAAACGGTTTTGGGCATTTTTTAAGGATTCATACAGTCGCACAATCACGATATGGCAGTCTCTCTTCTTTTTTACGTTAATAATGAAGATAATTTTTCCCTGCACTATGAGAATTTTATGAAGAAAAACCTCATCATCGTCCCTGTCAACCACTGGCCGTTAGGGGTTTGGCATTTTCAAGTTGATTGCTAAATGTATATGGAAGCAAGGTGAAATTGGTCCATAGAAGTTATCAGAAAAGGTGGTTATTATTCATTTGTCTCAACGGTGCAGGTTGTGAAACTAACAAACCGAACACTGCTCCAATTTGACAGCTATGCTGGAGGAAAAGAGTTCTTTTCTGGTGGAAGAGTTCTTTTTTACATGCACGAGGTAATTGATGAATGATACTACATGTACATTACCATTGTTAGTTTGTGAACTTCAATTTCAGTTTGACATGTTTGATGTACACAGAAAGCTACTCGAGGCGTGCAAGACCAATACAGCTTCATGGAGGGAAGAGACGCCCCAAACGCCCCAACAAGACGATGCAAAAAGTTGCGGCGTCTATGTTTTACAAGTAGGTCTATATTGACCCGCCATATCAAGAGAAATCATTGTCGAGTTTCCGTTTAGAATAAGGAAATCGCTGAAAGTAGTGACCTCAAGGTAATACAATCCAGGGGAAGATACCCCCTAGCGATGACCTATACTACGGGTATGCCAAACACGAAAGGGATACTTTTGCCAGGCTTGTGGCATATAAGAGGGTAGGGATTACATAAGGGGAGGTAGTCTTTGAAAAGGCCATGTAACGAAATCTGTCATTTACAACAACAACATTTTGTTATTTTACAATGAATCCTTAATCCCCTGGCTCCGCAGGTAGCAGTGCTAATCGAGGCGGGCCAGGATAATCAGCAAAAGTAGAAGAAAATACACAGTAAAAACTACAGATAAAAGATAAATAAATAAATAAATACGAAAACAGATTAAGTCTACAGAAACAGCCAGGTTGGCAACGCAGTATGTTATGAGAGGTGGATAAATAAGACAAAAATGAATAAGATAAGATAGGTGAAAAAAGATGATAACTACTGTGGGTATTTTCTGACTTTTGAGATAATCGATTCTAAGTCTTCGTAGGAGTCTTCAGATTCTAATATATTGAACAAGATCATACGAATTTTCCTTTTAAAGACGAGTTTTGTAGTTTTCTGAGTTAGTTGGTCTCTCCACAATTTTGCACCAATTCTTAAAAACGATTTTCGTTCAATTTCAAGTTTTGAATTGATTTTTATTTAGCTATTTAAACGGCCTTAAATTAAAATATTTTAGACTGACGAACCTTATCGCTGTCATTTAGTTTATTGAGCACTACCGTAAAATGACAATACTTCGTGTTTGCGATTTGAAGAAAGGGTTGTACCCTTTTTTAACAACATGTCGGTAAACAAAAAGGTAAAGGATTGGACGTCGAGGCGGAGCCTTCCGGTACAAAGCATAAACTGAATGCACTTCGGTAAACAGCGACTTAATTACTTTACTTGCGATAAACGTATTAGCGAAGGGACTAAAGATATTTTTTTGCCCAATATTTCAGGTGGCAGAATACGTTGTGAATCGTAAAGAGTTATTTATTTTACAGATAAAGTCACTTTATTTGTGTTTTTGCTTTAATTTCACTTTTACAGCCAACTTTTCTTAAGCTATTAATTAAACGAATTAAACTATCCTTATTGATTGTACAAACGTCTCGAAATCAATAAATACAGATGAAATCGCTGCAAGTCTGCTGAAGTTCACAGTGAAAATTGGAATGTTCTATTCGTACATGTCAACGGCATTCTTAACTTCTGGAAGTTCAGCAGCGTTTAGAATAAAGTTAGAATGACGAAAATGAGGAGGGGAGTCAGTAAAACCTAAGTAGCCAAGATAACACAGTACTGTTTCCACGGCATCTGCAATCACCAGGACATTCGTGGCCAATTTCGTAACGAATTTGCAGGAACTGAGATTAAAGCAGATAGGTCAGTCTTCATTTATTTTACATATTATGAAGATAGGGTTGACAAAAAAGATTTGAATAGGGTTCACATATAGCGTTTTTGCATATTAATTACACCGTGTATATCACCCAGAAACCCGGTGAGATTTCATTTTTTTTTTAAAACAAGGTCAAACAAAAGTTCTTAATTTGTCTTGAATGATAGGAAACTGTGGGTGGGCCGAGGTAATGTCCATCATGAGCAGTCTGCCTTAACTTAAGTTTGCCAACTAAAGCATTTACCACAGTCACCTTTAGCGCAGTAAAAGGGCCGGTGGTGAGAAGTGGCTAGATGCGCATTCATGCTGTATTTCTTTCTTTATAAATTCTTGTTGCAGTCAGGAAATGGGCAATGATAGTAGATGCATGATTGTCGGTTCCGAAGAGCACGGATGTAATTTCACAGCCACTCTAGTCACTAATTATTACTAGCTCAATCTTAGCAATCGGTTACTTAACCTTGTCACTGAACTTTGTAGCCTCAAATAAGCGCTTTGAGCATTACACGTCTTGACACAAAAAGTCCGTCGCCAGTTTAAATGATTTAGGACCCGAAGAAAAGCTAGTCTCCATAAAAGGAACAGATGGAGCAGGACCCATATAAACTATCACGGGTAAGTCGCAAGGGCTTTCGTCTTCCATATCTTCAGGATCGCTTTCCAACACGAGTTCTTCATTTAAACTGCTTCTTTGAAATGAAACCTTTCGAAGAAACAACCTCGTTCCCAGGGTCCTCTGTCTACTTCGAGTAGAGAGAGGACCCTGGGAACGAGGTTGTCGTGGAAGCACTAGTGACGTCACAGCAAGGAGAGAAGACAGCATAGCCAATGTCAATTGGCGGGAAAACAGTTTCGTCTTCTGTTTCACTTTCCGAAACGTTAACTTCGCTCCTATATTCCACCTAAAATGGTTACTGTAAT
>OFES01000079.1_pt1 | contig 14221 bp, 11 predicted proteins | sample 1521151 | NCBI WGS metagenome assembly OFES01 (sample SAMN04272335, study PRJEB24112) | coral metagenome | biome: Coral reef; feature: Shallow seawater; material: Coral tissue | host: Coral | place: China: South China Sea | collected 2014
ATATCGACTGAGAAAAAAAAAAGACGTTTTGACATTTTGGAGTCCAGCAAAACTGACTACCATTATAAGGTTAAGGAGACTTGTTTATTCAGGAGTTGCAGCCAGAATTGAATGTCAATGTCAACAGCGAAGAGTTTTTACTTTATTAGGAAAGCTTTTCCATTGTGTCTCTTTACAGACAGTTTAAAACGTCTTTAAATTTTTACTGCAGATGTTTCTGTTTAGGTTCCACACTCCCATTGATATGGTGTGCATAGCTTTTCAAAACATTTAACGGTTTTACATAAAAAAAAGCGTATGTTGACTAGCAGTCCAAACGTCAAGTTCATGAAATGCATCATCATCATCATCATCATCAATCTTTATTTATACACGAAATCGTATCATAAATATATACAGTCTGGGTCTTCTGCAGATGTGGTCAGTATGCATGTTTCGTTCATCACTGCTGTTTGAGTTATCGTTTTAATCAAGCTACGATGACCGGCCGAAGACCAAGAGTTAATGTCGACTGAGAAACTTTCATTGCGATAAAAGATCTCTAACAATTCGAAATATGGCTGTTACGCGTGACATATATTTGCCTTGAAAGCAGTTTTGACTTTAGAAAGCTATATTAGGAGTTGTTACCATGGCAACAGGGCACACTATGGAAATTGTTGCTCTATCAGTGTGCACTGCCAGACGACTTAACATTTAGTGAGAAATTGATTATAAAACCTGGCAATAAATCGTCGTTTTTCACTATGATTGACCGGGAAAAGCGGAAACTGTTTCGTCCTTGAAGATATCCCTGGCAACCGTTTTAATCGTAGCATGACTAAAATTGATAAAAACGATTGTCATGGAAAGATGTTAAGTTATGTTAAGTTATGTCATGGAAAGATGTTAAGTTATGTTTCGGTGCAATGACATGCCATACAAAATTGTAGCCCACAACTTTGGGATAATATGGCCAAGTTATACGTAAATCTTAGAGCAATTACTTAAATCTGGAGCACAGTTATAAGTGGTTTAAGTCAATGAGGACATTCTTCATACCCAGTCCCCTCTCTGAACTGATTAATGCAATAGCAGATTGCAGGAAACAACTGTCAATACGCTGTCAAGGGAATGGTGACGAGTAAATAGGAAATCACTCACTGGTTACCTCGATGTGCCATCAAACTCTCATTACTTGAGTGACCAGAATGCATAAAAATGAGTAAGGAGAATTTATAATGATCATGCTTGGAACTGCTGAAGGTGGTAAAAGTTAAACGAAAAAGAACTGTCTCAAAGTTAAAAGTAATGTTGACATGAGGTGGAGAATGAGATGGATTGTATTCTAGATCTAGGTTTGAATTTCTCCAATCCATTACCTTTGTTTTTCACGTTAGTTTGTATATATGCCAGTATTTCGCTAGAGAGGTTGACACTTTTCACTATTCAAGTACTATTCGAGGCATTACAAATGGACTACGTTTCGGTTGAATGCAAAACCAACATGGCAGCAAAGTACTCAACAAGCAACGCAAATCTAATTAATCGTAATCTCAAAGGTGGCTCGGAAAACTGGTGTGTCAAGCCTTCCTCTCGAAAACTGGGTAATTTGGTCATTTAACTCAACTACATTTGTCATTTAATATTTCACGAAGACGTACTTTAAACTAAAGTTTTGATGTTTTCCTTTTCTTTAGCTGGTTGGTCCTAGGCTTTCAAGCAATAAAGGCCATTAACGTTGAATTCAACGGCGGAAAAGCCCCAGGCAAGTTAATTTTAAGTTATAACATGGAGCGGCAAGCTCTTTTCCGTATATAAATTAGCCTAAGAAAGTGCCATACTTCATTTTGTCTTTGTAGTCGAAGAACGCCCTTAAAAATCTGTTACACTACACGGTGAGTTACGTTTATTTGCCTCAAAAGAATTCAATATCAGCTAGTTTTCATGAGAATCAGAATCAGAGTAGTACAAAAATAAACTATAAAACGAGGATTCCTTACGTCACTGCAAAGCCTTGTTATCCACGAACCATTCTTGAAGTGACAAAAGAAGAGGTTTTCAACAGATCTGAATATATTTGCATTTTTTCAGTGTAAGTCGTCAACGAAATCTTTTGTCGTTGCTAAAATAACTTAAAGCAAAAACACTTCTGATCAACGACTGACTTCTAAACACGCGCAATTTTGCTGAGCAAAAAACGAAGCTTCTTTTTGAAACATGGCCCTTTCAATGGAATAAAGACATTTACATGCGAAACGAAGTCCGCGCTCTTAAATTATTTCCACGCCCAGTTTACATTTCTTTCGTACATTTAGTCAAATTTCTCCATTTACGTAGTTAAAGTATATTTGAAAAAGTAGAGAAGGAAATATTGTTGTTTTTTTGTTCGAAAACACCTCTCCCAGTTTGGAAGCAGCTGTTTCAATGATTCAATAACGCAAGACTGAGTGGGCCTAAAATTGTGCCAACTCCAATCAAAAGAGAGAGATTAGAATTGGACATCTATATTTCCGTCAGCCACTTTTGAAAGTGACAATAAGTGTCCATCTTATAAATAACGTTGTTTAGAATTAGTGAATACGGAAAGCGCAAAGGTAAGAAAAATATTTTTTATTTTTTTTTCCTATTTTTACCCTAGACCGTCAATATTTTAAAAGAATTATTGATTAGTTGTTATCTTCAATTTGTACAGATCCTCAATCAAACAGAAAAACTACTCCTTTAACCTTCTTTGGTTTGCTGCAGAAGGGTTTTATAATTTAAATCCCAAAATGCTTTAGCCTCCAAATTAAGATTCCATTTTTTTCAGGAACTACAGCTTTTTGGTCGAGCTTTGTTGTTAAACGGGAAATTGCTGTTTATTTTTTTCAATTGATTTCCGCCTGACTTTAGCGTTTCTTAGCAAATTTTTTGCTGATTTTAGTTTAATCTTTTAAAACGCTCATTGTTAGATATGCTGAGAATAAATGTCTTATCTGGGATATTTGTTCCGAACGTACCTGGTGATGCACGTTTTATTTGCTCTTCTTTCAATCGAACTTTTAAATATTCTATTCACTGATTCAATTTTCCGTTGTCTATATTGAAAAACCCATGATCTCAATTGGAAGACAGTCTTACAAATCGCTAGCTTCTTAACTTCGTTAACTGCATCACACATGGTCATAAGGCCATTATCGCGTTTTCTTCAGGTTTACAATGGACGCCTCTTAACGTGTATGCCATTTTCCTTGTTCCTCCTTAATATCCAGCTCTTTCTTGATCAATCACTTACCGCTTTTAGCACAATAAAGTGACAATCCAGCATAGCAAAGTATTTGTACCGTCTCGGAACGGTTAATTAAACTCAATCAGTTTAGCGAAACGTTAAGTATCTATGCGTGCCTATCTACTGTGCGACAGCCTAAACTTCAGTTTAAATGCCACGTCGCGGAGATGTTCAATTGAAGTTGCTGAAATGATGTTTCTCTTCTTCGCTTAGCTTTAATTACATTAACTGTTAGTCGAAAGCATTTATTGTTTAAAAACTATGCTGAACCGGGCCAAACTTTCTTTTGAGTTAGGTCTCTATTATTAAAATTTTGCGTTCTTTGGTAAACTCTGGTAAGACAACAATTGAACATTTGCATTCAACTTACACGAAGAGATCCGCGACAAAGAAAGTTTTTTCAAAAGCCTTTGTACTATGCTTTTGCTCTTGTCATCCCGACAATTCGACGGGTAAACTGAGTCATCAACTATCATTTCTTTTCACAACACAGTCGACGCAAAGCAAACGGAGGTTTTCTTTCGGTTAATTTCGCTTTTCAAATGATATAATCAGCTGAAAATCCTTGATGATTTAGCTCTCTAGTCCATTGTTATTATGGGGAAAATGCTGTGACAACGCTTTACCCTCCATGAAAGAGAAAAGTCTAAAATGAACATCAGTTCATTAAGGTTGCGAATTTACGGCACAATGTCGTCATGGTTGGCAAAAGACGCGATGGTTATTTTTAATTGTTTGGGCTGATTCTGCGAAAATTGCAATTTGAGAATTTTAATTCCGGTCATATTTTGTTTTAAAGGTTTTATGCAATTTAGTGCGATACCCATGAAGTCATTGTTTCTCCAACCTCATATGTGACATTTTATTGCCTTTAGATGTGTTTATTTAGTTTTCGTTTTCCTTAATGTTCCACATCGTAAGAAATAAATACATTTGGAGTCCTTCTAATTGAGTCATTTTTCACGTCAAATAGCTCCGGGCTGCTTTGATCATCAATTGAGCTGTGGGCAATTCTAAGCCTTCCCGCTATATAGCAGTCGAATGGAGCAACGCTATTGATAATTCGAACACAATTTTAAGTACTCAATGGAAAAAATTGCTTCCCCCCTAATAAATTTTCTGAAAAAAAATTAATGAGTGGCTCACTTTTAAAGTAAAAAGCGAAATCGCAACTGAGAACTGTTTTAACTCACTCGAGTGAATAAGGAAAGGACTCGTTTATTGTTTTATTCGCTTTTCAAGTTTAAAGACGATTTTAAACGTTTCTGTCTAAAAGATAAGTTCTCTTCCTTGCAATTTCGTGCCAAAGGGGGCTTGGCAATTAATGGACATTGTTTGACGATATTTTGCTATCGCTTTTATCAGATTCAGTTCATGATCAAAATTACGAAGATCACAGCCTAGCCAACAGGTGTATCTTCTTATGTATGTTGATTAGGTTTCTGACATAAGCGTTATTAAAGTCAGCAGAGACGCATTCGCTCAGCGACGCGCATAAAACCGAGCGAAACCGCAACGAGTTCCGCTGTTGACAATTTGGTAGTCTTTTACAACATAAAAAGAGCTTAAAGTTCACGTGCTATTCAAGCCTCGCTGACACTTTTTGTCAATTTCAACGGGTTCACAACAGAGACGGATCGATAAGACGGTGAATAAAAGGTACTTATCTCATCCGCTATGCTTGGCTTGTGCGATTAAGCGTGATATTACCCAATATTGTACCGGACAGCGTGAGCTGTCAAATACACCGGGAATACAATAAATTGCTGTCCATTTAGGGTCATAATGATTCGTCCATGATGTTTTCCTGAAGCATCCTGAAGCTACTCAACCGGTGCTAAAGTAGGACACTTATTCAATGTCCAAGGAATTTGTTTCTCAGGCAATTACATAAATAACGGCGATTCTACAGGAGTTCCGTCAAAACAAACCACTTATATTTCTGACTAGATCTGTCGCTCAGCCTTGCCTTGAATCTGCATGTGAGTAGCGACAGTTAAAAACTATTACAATCACTTTTGAATTTTATCGGGAATCAAAACTATTATTTTTGTTGTTGTTTTTCTACAGAACTTGGAAAACAAAGGACTATTACAAGATCCAAAGAACTATCGCTGCTAGAAAAGGTATGCATGTAAATAAGATTACTTCGGTAATACGTATTTTTTTAAGGAATTAATAAAATTATTAGTGAATGAAAAGATCCTCAATGAGGCAAGTCTCGCTCTCAAATGAGGAATATGTTTGTTCCATTTATCGACGTCAGACTCTATATGTACTCAAAGTAAGCAATGTGGCTCTCCGGCGCTGTCTAATGGCAGCTGTGTGTGGCTCATGAAACAACATATGCAGTTAAAGTTCGTGTTAACTACATTTGCACTCGTCAAGGGTTACCGAAACAACATACATCCTTCAGTTTTGTGTTAGAACAAAAATAACAACGAAAACTGAAAAGAGAGCGAAATAAAAGACACGTCTATTATGCGAAACAATGCTTTACCAGATAGAACTTTTTATATACTTAAAAAATTAAGGTTATGTCTATTGCAAAGATTGCATCGTTTAATATTGTCTTTTCGCCGGCGCATTGTTCATACAAAATTAACACCGCTTGACTGTTTTCGAATTGTAAAAAAGAAAAATTCATCAAAAGGCTTGCAGTTTAACTTTGGTTTTAAGAGCAGGACATCGTTTAAAAGCACCAAAAGATTGCATGCTCTCGCTTTTAGATCTGATACCGCTGAAATAAAATGTCAGTTTCTTGGAAGCGGAATCGGAAACGAGGCGTATAAATTGTGCACACGCTTTGCCGCCCGTTAATTTGCATTTCGTTGTTCGGCAAGGAAAGCCTTCACAAAATCCTATCGTATTTTCCCACATATTAAACTAATACCGCTGTAAACCTTTCGACGCCATACTCGCGTTCGAGCTTTTACGTTTCGCCTATTAGGCAATTCTTAATTAAGGGACAATTCGCCGTAAACTGCGTCGCTTCAAATACATCATTATTAGCCCTTCAACTGTTCAAAATCAGCTGTCTCAACGACTCACAAGAGAGCTTCGACGCTTTTTTCTTCGGAATTATCTTAAACGAAACGTCACTCCGGCAGAGAGTGGGTTACTGTCTTGAACACACCGATATGTTAAACTGTATTATTTTTATTTCATTTTGTTTTTGAGCACTGTTCCCGTTTTTCCATTGGGAACGTTCCCATCATGGACAATTGTTCCTATTTTGAGTGGTCCTTTTAGCATCAAAAGGAACAAACTGTTGTGCAAAATGGGAACAAATTGTTCACTTAGAGCTAAAAAGGACCTTTTGTTCCGAATGTTTTACATTGAAAGGAACGTTTTGTTCCTTAAATGAGTGGCTTAGGAACAAGTGTTCTCAAAGGTATTGTTCCCCTTTATATCCATTTGGTCCTTTTTGTGCAGTTGAGGAACAATTGTTCCTATTAATGCGTTCCCTTTTGGAATAGCTGTTCCTTTATGCTGGGGTGAGGAACTTTAGTTCCCAAATACTTGCGTTCTTTTTTCTTGTAAAGGAACGTTTGTTCCTTTCTTTCGCCGTTCCTGCTTTGAAAATTGGTTCCTTTTCATTCATTTGAGGAACAATTGTTCCGATTAATGGTTCCGTTTTGAATGAAATGTTCCTTTTTATTGGCACGTGGAACAATTTGTTCCTAAACACCAGTTCCTATTTGTGCAAAAATGGTTCCTATTTAGAAAACGGCAATTCCTTTGTGCATGTTGTTCAACAGAAACATTCTTCTATTCTTGCCATCTATGTTTATCGCTTTTAAAATGGCAAAACCTTTGGTGTATGGTTTTAAGCTGGAAAGAACTCGAAACACAGTCAATAACATATTTTAAAAGACATTTCGAGGCGCTTATTGACTTGACCGGACAAAGTTGAACATAATCGCACCAACATCATATGTCACCTGCGATTTGCAAGTTTAATTTCGAATAGCACACACTGCCGTGCCTGAGCAAGCGGGGGCAAGTTGGGACAAGTTGCACAATGCAGCCATTCTTTTTTCCCGTCGCCTTTGTTGTTTGTTCAGTATTTATGTAAGTGGAACAAACTGTGTGAATCACACAGATGTCAGAGATGAACAAGAAAGGCAAGGTTGACTGGTCAAAAATTGACGGCTCATCACCGAAACCTAAACGGCTTCACTTGGAAAAGGACGAAACAGATAGCTTGTATCACTGTCCAATACAGGTCTGTGATCACGATGGATTTAAAAGTCAACGCGGTTGCAGGAAACACGTGAACACCAAGCACAGTTGGTTCTTTTTCTTTGACGAAAAGCCCGACCAAGGAGGACTCGTTGCAAGTACCAAAGAACTTGCCGATGTTGATAAATCGAGTGACATCGCAAAACCAGCTTGCAGAGTATTGCCTTCATTTTCAGTTTCCAGCGCAATTGGCGAATCATTTACAAAATGGTTGACTGGAAGTGGTGGTGGATACAAGAAAGATCGCGCAGCTCAGCAGATAGTCAAGAGGTGCTTTAAATTTCTCAAATTTTGCTGCGAAGACGAGGAGGAATTGAGTTTTGAAGTGCTGGACTTTAGCCTGTGTTCTCACAGTCTGTTATTCAAGTTTATCGATCACTTGCAAGACGAATGCAAGCTAGGACACGGTGGACGATTGGGCTACGTGGATGCCATCTCTGAAATGATCGACTTCAGAAAAATAAATGGCGCCTCAGACACAGTCCTTCGAAACTTGTCATCGACAGAATTGTGCCTCAAAAGAGTTCGCAAGACGGTGGCAAAGATGATGAGATTGCAATGGACACAAGATCTAGACATCAAAACTCTGGATGCTAGGGGGCACTGGGCAACCATGGAAGAACTGTTAGAAGTGGTAACGTTTCATTTGCCTCGTTACGAAAACACCGTGAAGACGTGCAAGGCAGGTCAGGGTCAAGTCAACCCCTCGGACTTAACATTCGCCACGAAATTTGTGGCGGTGTATTTGTTCATCAAGGTGAAGGGGTCTCGCCCTATGACTTATCAGTACTTGACAGTCGACATGGTTAGAACAGCCAAGGAGAACGGGGGATTCATTGACCAGAAAAAGTTCAAGACTGCTGGCAAGTACGGATTTGACTCGTTGATTCTGACCGACGCAAGCATGCAGGTGCTCGACAACTACATCGATTTTGTAAGGCCATTGCTCAAACCCCAGTGCGAGTTTGTTCTGGTCACGAGAAATGGAGGCCAACACAGCAAATTGGGCGACGTCATGAGTAAACTAGTCTTTGACGCAATCGGAAAGTACATTCACCCGACGCGCTATCGCCAAATCGTCGAAACGGAAAGCCTCAATCAGCTCACTAGTAAAGAGCAAAGGATTTTGTCGGAAGATCAGAAACACAGCTCGGCCGTCGCCAAAGTTCACTATCAAAAGCAGAGGTCGCGCGAAGTTGCTGCGAAGGCTCACGAGTGTCTGCAAAAGCTACAAGGTACTAAGGGCTCTGAAGTGGATAAGGAGGTGAACACGAGGTTTGGCGATTCAACTTCAAGTTCTGCGACACTGGCTGAAAGCGCAGAATCGAAAAGCGTAGTGTCCCCTGAGAGGGATGCCCCACCGTCGAACCAATTGCGAATCCAAAGAAGTCAGCGCAGGGTGTTGAAATTTGCAGCATACGAGGACGAGTTTCTTAAGAAAGGGATTGCTAAACACGGATTTGGACAATGGACAGCGATTTTGAGAGATTCCGAGTACACATTTCAAGACTTCAGAACAACAGACTCTCTAAAGAAAAGGGCGGGACTCAAATTTTCATCGGGGCCATGCTCCTGAACTGAACACTTTTTTTTCTAAACGTTGAGATATGTTTCTTTTTTTGGAGGATATATCTGCTACTCAGAAAGCTTATCGTGCTTTTTGCATTCAACTAAAGATTGTACTGCGAACCAAGTCGTTTCATAGGTTAATGACTCTCGCAATTTTATTCACGGTACCCAAACAAAATGAGGATTCAGTTCCTCGGTGTTGAAATTTACGGCGGATGAGGACGAGTTTCTAAAGAAAGGCATTGATAAGCACGGTCTTGGAAAATGGATTGTAGTTTTGAGACATCTAGATTTCAGTTTTCAGAGAGGCAGGTTGGCCCCTAATAGGACTATACCGGACTAAGGGAAATAGTGTGAGAAGGTACAAGTCCACACATGTGTAATTAAGCACAAAGTTCATTTAATTTTTGACTAGATTGCATCGATAACATGGACAACTTTGTTTGCTTTCGACTCGAAATCAAACAAAGAAACAACAACAACAACGTGCTTTGTTTTTCGTTTTGTTAACACATCTAGTTTTGACTCGAGAAATAATTCGTAATAGTGTTCCTGGGCGCCTTGCGTGCGCGCTGACTGCCGGAGGTTCTCTTCCGTTTCGTGGTGCAGCTTGCCCGGAGCAGTTCGTCAGAGATTTCCAAGTCGCCTTTCTGACGCATCGGTGGAGCACGAGTACTCGGGATGGGTGTGACGAAAATTCTGTCGTCGTCTTCGTCGTCGGCATCTCCTCCTCCAGAACTTTGCGTACTTTGAACTTTGAGTACCGGCAGCCTCTCCGAAACACTCGTGACCAGGTGATGCTGTTGCACGCTCAACAGACCCAGTGCCGTGCAGACGCGCTTCCGTTCGGCCAAGGCTTCAGCGGTACCATAGGTGCCCAGCGACATGTAGTGATCTTTCAGTTCTTCCGACAGCACTCGCATGCAGGTCTTCATGTCGGCGCGAATGGCAGGGTCGTTGCTCGCTTGGAATCGGTCGCAGCACTCCTTGAGCTCCTTTTCCGTGGCTCGGAGCCAAGCGCCCTCGAATGCTTTGCTAGCAGCTTCTCGACGTGCCTGTTCTTGGGCTGCCTTCTGTGCCTGTTGATGGTGCTCAAGGTCCCTCGTGACTGGACTGGGGATCGGTTCTTCGGGATCCGAAGAGACGAGTTCCGCGTTCTGGGTCGAAACACCCCTGTTCCTTAGCAGGATTTTGCGCTGTTCGTGCTGTTCCCCTCTCAACTTCTCCGCTCTGCTCCTCTTGGTCCTCTCTGCCTGAATCATGTGCATCACTTGCCTGTGACGAAGGGTCTCCGGTTGCAGCCCTCTGAGGCGTTCCTCCAAAGAGAGCATGACGTCGCCCGCCTGGCCGGGATCTGATTGGCTGTCGGAAACTTCCGTGGCGTCTTGAGAGCGTTGGCCTTCTACGGCAGCTTGCTCGGTGTTTTCGTCCATCTCTTCATCCAGTGACAGCGCTTGTAGTGCTTCTTTCTCGCTCTGCCGCAAGATGCCGTCTTCGTAAAACGATCGCTCCTCTTCCGTTTCTGTTTCTTCTTTTTCGTCGTTGTCGGGTGACGGTGTCGTGCCTCCTTGGCCTTTCCTGTGGCCCAGATCAGACAATCCATGGGGTGCTTTTTCAACCAGGTGGACGCACTCTTTCTCGGGTTTGCCAAACTCTTGAACTGGTATGTCCTCAGTCTTCTGTCCATTGCCGGTTGATCGGACGGTCCAAAGTTGAGTCTTCTCTGACTGGTTATCAACATGGGACAACGATTTATGAAGGATTTCGCTCTCTGATACTTGACGTCGTGGGCGGAATAACCACCCTGCGTCAACGTTTTCCAGTCGTCGATGTCGAGGGTTGACTCCGTAGCCTCATCCAGAAATATCACCTCCGTGAACAGCATAATGATGGCTTTGTTAAAGGCGCACTGTTTGGTAACTGTGGCTACGTTCCTGTGATGTACTAGGCTGAGGATCGGGAAAAACAAGCTCGTCTTACCGCTGTTCGCGTCTCCGACCAGGCAGGGCACCTTGTCCTTGTGCTTTTTCCTGTTGTAGTTGAGCAGCTTGACGAAGTCTTCGCAGAATCTACGTACGTCGTCTGGACTGAGGCTGTTCTCCAAAATCTCACGAAAGTATTTTGCGTCGGGCACTTGGTTTGGCTCGTACAGGCAGAATGCTCTTGGTGACACTTTACCAATTTGGTGTTCTTCGATGGCATCCTCCACGAATTTCCCTTTCTTCAGTGACCAGCAAACGCCTTTGCTCACTTCTATGAGATCGTAATCGACAGTCAATGGCCGAAACAGCTCACAGTAAGGATCCGATAACAGCTCGATGACTCTCTTCATCTGCGGAAGCATCCTCGACTTAAAGCGTTCGTTGGTGGCTAGGGTGTTCACAAAAACCCTTGCCTCGCACTTGTATGAAAAAGTGAACATGGACCTGGCGTCTCTCTTATAGATCTTTCCCCTGTAAGTACCATAGTCAAGCTTCCCCATAGCAATCGCTATATCGTTAACGAGGATGGCAAGTTTGTTGGAGAGCATCTTTTCTTCGTCGCATGAAAGCTGGCTGGTGGACGCTTGAGACGTTGTCTTGTCGGTCGCGAAGCCGAATTTGTCCAATTGTAGCTTAGCCACGGTCAGACGTTCGATTGCACTCAGTAGAGACGCGTGAAATTTCTGATTAACCAGGTTTATTCGCACCACGTTTTCACTGCCGCAATCGTCCAGCTCTTGGCTACCGAAAACATCATCACCAACCGCCTTCCTAACTTCTTCTTCGTAGCAGTGTTTGTACGAGGATCTTACAAGGTCTTTCATGAAAGGGTTTTTATGATCCTTTAGCACTTTGTAGAGTTCGCCTGTGGCCGGAGAGTCCCCACCCTCTTGGAATTGTACCTGAAATGTATAAAATTAAAGGGGATCGTTAGTGGCACACTGCGAAGAGAAAGTACACACTAAACTGTGCGCGCTTTCAAAAGACACAGAAGGGACCCATGGATATTATTCTTTTATCTCCCTCTATTTTCGACTATGTTTTTTGGGCTCAGAGAGGGCTTGGACAATGTCAGAATTGGCAATCGATTGGAAAAAATTATAAGTAAAGAAAGTAATGTCGTTACCTGGGTTGCTGTGACATCTAGTCCGCAATTCAGCAGAGCCTTGTGTACTGAAATAGGGCTGGCAGGGGCGCCGTTAGTCGTTGTCAATGCCACCCAGTACGAGATTGCGGGGCAGAGCGATTTGTTGACATTTGTCAAGTTGCCTTCAAGCCATTGTTGAGTTATGGAGCTGGGTATTTCATCGCCCGAACTGCTTTCATCATCCGTATCTTCAGTTATGCAACCACTTTTGTTCTCTTGGGATGAAATAGCGCTGAAGAAAAACGCCACGTTCTGAATACCTGAAATATGGTAGAGTTTAAGGGCGTCAAATGTTGAAACTGAATACGTTCTTAAACTTTCCTCTGAAACAAGTATGTCGAAAATAAACCTAACCTGAAATAGCACTGTCGCAAGAATCCCGTTTGGTGCAAATCGATGCCCACGCCCTAGGCAAGGCCTTGTCCTTCACTTTCCAAGCACATTTAGCGCTGATGATGCTACACCTTCCACTGATAACTGGCGTGAGATAGCAAAGTGCTGCGCTCTTTATCGTTTCGCTGTTGAGCTGTCGACACGGCTTTCTAGTCCTTTGCATTCTTCTCTCGTTCTGGTTTTGAAGTCATGCAAATGTAGTTTGCTTATGCTGTTTATATAGTGGATCGACGTGGTGAAATCTTGACGAATAAATTTGTAGACTTAGCCCATGCTTACTTTTGTCTTCAAAGTGCTAAGACGATTCATTGTTTGTTTCTCGTGTTTTCAAATGCGATTTGATGACAAATGAGTGTGAGTAAGAGTGTTAGAAGTGGTGGATCGCTGTTGCCACAGTAATACGATAAGACCTAGCAATGGTGTGATTTCGCAAAGAAACCGACTTCAATGAAAACGATGTGATTAAGAGGAATATTATGCCTGCACGATGAAGCTGTTTCCAAAGAGAAATCGAAGCACACAACCCGCTGGCATTAGCAAAGTAACACTTGACCGACATAAGCCTGCTATCTTGGTCAAGATAGTTCTGTGAAGCGTGCAAACAATGTAAACAAGGCTGTTATTGTACCCACTCAATGGCGCTTGTTTTTCAAGAATTAGTCAAAGGAACAACCGAGATGTATGCTGCATTTTTATCACGATTTAGGATCAAACTTGTTGATGAAGTTCAAAAGTGATGCTATCGTCAAAGTTATTTACCACGGCCCTTTTTGTTTGTTTATGTATTTGCTTTTTTGGGCTTGTTGTGGTTGCCTTTTGCAGCGTAAAACTAAAATTAAATATGCCTGCTATCTCAATCAAAGTAATTCTGTGATCGATTAGTGGTCGGCACGATAGCTACAAAACAAAAAATGAAACGCTTTGTCACGTCTGTTTGTTCTTCAACGAACATGGCATCCATGCAAGCAAAAGCAGTATTTCTGTGGTCTACCTGGAAAGTTCCTACATGTTTGCAGAAGGCTTGACTTGTTTTCAAAAGTCTAAAACACTAAATTTTTTGTCTCCGGAAAATCAAAGAAATCGTCGTTTTCCGCACTCATAAAAATGAGCATCCAAAACACCTGAGTTAAACCATTCATCCCAACAAATAACTGACGCTGACTTCGTTATCTTTATGAATTCAATCAGCAGTCAGTCATTTCTGCAAGTTTTACACTTCAGAAATTCATGTCTCCGGAAAATCCGTGAAATCCGCCGTTTCCGCACTCATAAAAAATAAACATCTGAACATCTAAAACATAAACATATCTCAACAAGTAACTCAAGTTTCGTGTCTCCGAGAAATCCGTCTTTTCCGTATGTGCTGAAAAGCTGTTTGACATCAAAAAAATTGTATCAAGACTTGACTGTTGGTGGAATTCATAGAGTGAACACAAGACTTTTTTAATGATGGCGGAAAAGACGGATTTTCCGGATTTCACGGAAATGTGAATATTAAACAAACATTACTATATTACTTCCCTTTATTTCTGTAAGTATCTTATATAAATAATTTAATAATAATAATAATAATAATAATAATAATAATAATAATAATAATATAAGATACTTACAGTAAGAAAGAGAAGTAATATA
>OFES01000080.1_pt1 | contig 14095 bp, 3 predicted proteins | sample 1521151 | NCBI WGS metagenome assembly OFES01 (sample SAMN04272335, study PRJEB24112) | coral metagenome | biome: Coral reef; feature: Shallow seawater; material: Coral tissue | host: Coral | place: China: South China Sea | collected 2014
CACTTAAACTGCGTTCAATTTTTTGTGAGAATACGTGACCGCCTGTACGAAAATAAATATTATTGCATTTTCTTTCACGCCCGTCCGCCGAAAGATCCGAGCCGCCAGAGTTATTCATAATAACGGCAGACGACAGAACTATCGAAAAGCTTACAGTGTATAAACTTATCTGCGGCGAACTTGGTATTATCAACAGTGTAACTTAAATACGGCAAACTTGATATCAACCAGTATTAACGACATATATCTACTTTAACACTGCAATGAAATTGTCATCGTGCACTAGCACTCACCTGAACCGGCGTCGAAACTCAAAAACGAGGATGACAGTGGAGACCTTCTTTATAGTTGTTGTCCTTATCTCGAGTACAACACGAACGTGGAGACGAGAGTACCAGGCGACACGACCTCCAGCAAGGCTTGTGGCGAGGGCGAGGCCTGGGCGCTGCTTCGCTAAACATTAACTTTTCGCAGTGCATTCTGGTCCGTTGAAAGCGAGGCTCTTCTACAGCGCAGAGCATTATGGTCCGCTGAAAGCGAGGCTAAAAACCACAGCGAAATCTCAAATTTTCCTACCTTTCTTTTATATTTAGACTAGTGTAGCCAACGCTATGAAAGTGCTGCGGAAATGTTGTTTGCGAATTGATGTAGGGATTGTATAGTGCTTGTGTAAAATGTTTTCATGAAGTTATTTTGTTTGGTGAAGTCCCAGTAATTGTTGAGTAAGTTGTGGTTATAGTCAATTCATGATGTCTTTCAGTTACTATTGCGACACTGTAAGTTGATAAAGGCATCCATAATTTCACTTTAATCTGTTATTACATTTTATTTGTCTCTTATCTAGATTGACATTTTTGAAATATTGCGGCCTCTTCGTGATATTGTCAAGTCTCAGAGGCATTTCATAACTTCTTGTTGTGAAAAGTGAAATTTAACTACTCAACAGGAACAATTATCATAATAAATAGCAAAAATGCAGTAAAACTTGCTGTAGTTATTTTTCTTTTGAATATTGATGACTTTTAATTCAATGATTGTTCATCTATTAAAAAGAATATAGCATAGTTTTTCCACATTCAGTTTTTGTGATTAACAGACGTAGAAGTTCAATACCTGAACAGGAACATGTATCAGGACTAAAAGAATTAAGTAACAAAACTTTTAAAATCAGACTTATTGTTTTTCAGTAAAATGGTTGTGGAATCGATCAATGCTTTTTCATTAAATAGAACATTTGTATCAAGTTTAAAAGCATGATAAAAGTTAGTGCAATGCTAGCAACACTTGTAGTTGGTGTTCTTGGTGACTATTAATTACTTGAAATTTAATGGTTGATTTTCTGTAAAAAGAACAATATACTACTGTAAGGATTAAGTGATAAAATTCTAAATACTAATGTTTTTTGCTCTAAAAAAATAGTGGAATCCATCTTAGTGTCATTGCTGATGAAATGCTGTTCCAACATCAGTGTTAGTTCAATCATTGATTACTTGGATTGCATTTTTCTTGTCATTAAACATAACATTTGCTTCAACTGTTAAAAGCATGACGTTGATGTCATCTTCTGTCATTTCCTCAAATGTAGTGTCAATTTCTGGGTTTTGCTCTTTGTAGATGTGGAACAATTGATGCATGGTGTCATCAAAAAGGGTGTAGGAAGTGGGTTCTTGATCAGTTTTAAATAAGACGCTTGCCAGAACTTTGTTTTGGCACTTTTTCTTCAGTTGGGTAAGGCCACATTCTGAGCATTTGATGATCTTTGATGTATTGTTTGCAAGTTTTGACTGGCACTTGTTGCACGTGAGGAATTGTTGCACATAATTAACACCATCAGGTGGAAATTGCTGTTGGGTAGTTTCAGTTTTGACATCGCTGGTGTCCTGTCGATCTATGCTGATTTCAATAGATTCAATTGTGCTGTGCCTTGTGAGTGTCAGATACTTGGTCTCTCCATATTCCTTTACAGCAATGTTTTTGATGTTGTAGCAGGTGCCAGTATTCACCTTTGGGATATCTTTTTCCCACAACACAACACGGATTGACCCGGTGTTGTCTGTGAAGATCGCTTCTTGCTTTGTTAAAGTTTTTCCCTTCACTTGAAGGGTTTCCTTGGAACCATTGAATGTGAGGCGACCCATGATGTTTATTAAAGTATGTGCCTCCCCGTTGTGAATTTCTTCTGTTGTGGCATCTTTGGCTTGCGTTGCTTCTGTTTTCACTGGCACATAATCAAAGTCTGTTTCAGAATCATCAGGGTCTTCAATTTTCGTCCTTTTGTTGAGAATCAGGTCATTTTCTCCACTTCTTTCATTCTTTTTGAGCTGATATTTATGGATTTTTACTGGTGAAGATGACTCTAGTTTGCGCTTGAGTAGTGGATGTTTGTCGGGCGAGAAACAGACAGTGCGGTAGATTTCTTTGCTTGTCTGGATTTGTAGGTCAAAGTATTGGTTGTTGCTTTTACTTGTTTTTATTGGAGACAGATTATGAAGGTAGCCCACAATTGCTTGTTCTAAAATGGAAAAAAGAGGAATGTTATACCGATTTTAGACTTCATTTTCGGTGTTAAGGCACAATTAATGTAACACATGTTGATGTTATGCGACTTTAGTTTTACGTAATGATGGGTAATGATAACAGTAAGGGAGGAATTTATGCCTGTACTTGTTTAAATGGAAGACTTCAATTTATCGCAATTCGTTTGATTAAATTTCTTATTTCAAGTGTTATTGAAATTGAGACTTTAAATTATTTTTTTATAGCCATTAGTTAAACAAACTTACCGTTAGTGTCACTCATTTTGTTCTGCTGAGAAAAAAAAGATTGCATAACAAGTTTAATAATGTGGAATTAACAAACTTGAATTATACTGTAGCAAATTAGGCATTTTGGGAAAGTATATTTTCAAAATTGAGGAAAGAACTTTTTTTTGGTGAAACTACAAAGATTTTTCAATCTTCGTTCCTCTTCTTGTCTGTATTTTAAAGAACTGGAATTCTTGATTTGTTTTAGTCTATCAAAAGTCATTGGTTCAATTACTAAGGAAAACAACTGTTTAACTCTACTTAATGCAACATAAGTAATTCCTAAGGTTCTTTCTGTTTTTCCAAGATTTATCCATGCTTTAGGAAGAGTTAATCCTTGGCTCTTGTGTATCGTTAAGGCCCATGCAAGTTTCAGTGGTATTTGTTGTCTTTCATGAATTAAATTGGTTGATGATACTGAAACAGTTACTGGAACTATAGGCACTAAACTTGGAGTTTCATTACATATAGATGGTCCAATATAGTCGTCAAACTGAACAATCACAGCAATAGGTAAATCTGGCGGTTGATGTGAAGGGTGATAAATAATATCTACTATCTTTCCTGTTGAACCATTGCAAAGACCAACAGCTGGCCATATGTTCATTGTTAGCATTACAAAGGCACCTTTTGACAACAATAGTGAAGGTTCTAAACCATTCATATCCTGGGGATGAATTTTGGCAACATGGGAACTTGAATGCTTTGCATTTATTTTTGCTATTGGCTGTTTTAATTGTAAAAGTGAGTTATAATTGTAAGTTGCAACCTCTTCATTGCTGTAAAACAATCGAGTGGCAGTGTTAAATTCATCCAAGTTATTTACTTGCAATGGTTGTCGTGTTAAAAGCAGTCTCCAGTCCTCCTCAGTGGAGTCGCCATTGCGCAAATGTGAAAGCAAATTTCGAAAAACATTTTGCTGTTCATTGGAACCTTTTACTCTTTGATTATCATGTAACGTTATTACATTGGTAAACATCATGTAAGCATAAAAGCCTTGTTCCCCAACAACATTAGATGGTTTGGCATGGTACAGTGGTTGATCACACACTGGAGGCAATTGTGCAGGATCTCCAAACAATATGATTGATTTTCCACCAAACAATTTTTCTTTTGTACCAGATGACTGTCTACAACGGCGGTCAATCCATCCAAAAGTTTTTTGCCCAAGCATTGAATATTCATCAATAATAATATAATCAACTGTTGAAAGTTTTTCTTGCATATCTATCAGTGGTTGACCATTAAGTTCTCTTTGTGAATTTGGTCCTATTGGTAATCTCAAGTAAGAGTGAATTGTTATTCCTCGTATCTGGTAAGAGGCTTTTCCTGTTGTAGCAGTTACAATACACCGGTGCTGAAGATGATTTCTTAAAGCATTTATTAAATAGCTCTTTCCAGTTCCTGCTTCACCATTAACGATAAGAAGTAAAGGTTCTTCGGATTTTTCTGAATGCTTGGTAACCATGTTGAATGCAAGCTTTTGCATTTCACTGAAGGAATTTGTGTCAATTTCTTTACTCTGAGACGGTGGTTGTTCAAAATTTTCCTTCATTTGTACAATCCAAGAGGGCATTTCGCCTATTTGTTTAGCAGTGTATTTTATTGAATCTAAGTTCCAGTTGTAGTCAGAACTGGGCAAGGTATTTGTCTGTTTATTTGTTTTGTGAAATTCTGCTAAGAGCATCCATTCCTCTTGATTATGTTCTTGATTTTCTATGTGTTCAGCAGCTGGAATTTCTATGTTCTCTAGGACATTGGAAAGCTTTTGATCCCAATTGTTAACATGCTTTTGGGCATAAGGAGTTTGTAAGAAGTTGTGCCATTCCTTTATATACATCTGGTCATCTGGATTTAGTTTTCTCCAAATATCATTTATGCAATTTTCCCATGGTTTATATTTCAAAAGTTGAAATTTGCAAAACATACCAAAATTTTGACCTTTGGGATTTGGGGAGTATTCTGGAAACACTTTTGGAACAATATTATCAGGTTGCTTTTGAAGTTTTCCATTTGTTAGTTTGTAGTGTGTTGCAAAATCTAGGAAATTCATGTTCATTATGTCAGGGACATCCTGCACAAATTGCTTGCGTTGGGCATAAATGTCCAGGAAGGAGTCTTTTGTGCCACTTTTTGTTGTTTTGTCAACATGGGTTTGCACTCTGCGAGAACCATTTAAATTAAACGATTTTACTTTAAATGTACTGCTGTGTAAGTTTAATGAAAGTAACTGGTGCATTGTTTCTTGAGCACTGAAGTCTCGTTCGCCTATACTTTTCATCATTAGTCGCTTTGTTGCTTTGACAGAGTCATTGTCTAATTCAGGATCATTTATAACAGCATTGAAAGTATCTCTAAGTTGTTGTGATCTGGGCTCACCCTTTGTGGCATATTTTGCAAGATATTCTACACAAGCATGATGATCAATTATTATTTGAATGTCACAATTTGCTCTCCATCCTTGCAACTGTATTCGCTGATGATTGTTTAATCTTGAATCGTTTCGTTTGGTTATTATTTTTGCTCTGTATTGTACAGACTTATCTTTTGTGTTAATTTTTTCAAATTCCAATTTAGTTTTATTGCATAGATCAAATGGAAAATTGAAGCGACATTTCAGATCAAATTCATTTTGTTTGCGTCTTAAACAGTAGTTAGTACTGCAACGTGTATGGCGCTGGACAGCATTTAATAGGTTTTCATAGTCACTGTCATAATCATTATGGGATATGTTTAAATATTCTTGTCTGCAAGGATGTATACTTGGCTTAATATATGTATTATCAGGAGGTATTTGTGGATTCCAAGTTGTAAGTAGAGAATCTACATAATTGCAAACTGTCATATTTGCTAGTTTTCCATTCTCGATATCTGCTTGGTTTACTTCTTTTAAACCAAGTTTAAGGTCCTGTTCTGCAAGGTATCCTTTTAGTGCTATTTCTGTAAGTTCACATAATCCAGGATCATTTTTTAGCTTTGCAGTTCCATGACAGTGAATGCTACCTCTCGCTTGATATTCATATCTGTACCAATGCCAGGAAGCACCAAGGGTGTCATATAACCAATGTTTAATGAAGCTTTTCACACGTTGATCAAAAAACCAGTCAACAATGTGTGGATTATCAATTACATTTTGTCTTCTGTTTTCATTGGTGGAATCAGATTTGCTTGAAAACAAGGAATGCAACTCTGGCCAATGCATGTCTGCTGATGACAAAGTAAAAAAAAAAGTTGGCACCCCTTTCGTTGTTATTATCGTTTTGAGGTCACTTCTTACTTTGTGCCAATAAGCATTACTGCCAGTAATGTTTCCAACATATCTTGAAAGCTTTGACATGAAAACTGTAGATGCATTGCTTGAAGCCATTTCTCGCATTTGTTCAATGGTAAAATGGGAGTCACCTGGATTTTGTTTGATGAAAATGGAACCCTGTTGCAAAGTTCGTTTCCTCTGAATCATATTGAGAGCCCAGTAAGAAAAACGAGGATGCTTGGCAAAACGATAATTCCATTGACCATTTTTGAATTCTCCAAATTTTAAAAGGTGTTTAATTGCACTGTTAAAAGGGACATCTCTGTTTAAATTGGGGCAAGTTGGATCACCTTTTCCATCTGGAAACAATGTTGGAAATGCCATTGTTGCTAAGAATGGAGTTGCATATTCATTAAATGGTTCTTTTTGAATTGATGGCCAACTTATAGTTTTTTCACCTAGTTTATCTTTAATAATCTCATGTTCATGTTTTTCATTTTGTTGAAAAGAAAGAAAACTACTTGTTTGGGTGTCTTTCTTGTAAACTACATTGGATTCAGCATCTGAATCACTGTCTGAATTGCTTTCTGATAGATTTAAGTTTTGATCAACTTTTGAGTTTGTCTCCAACTTCGAAATATCACACGGAATGCCATGTTGAGGTAAAGAATTTAAGGCATCTTGATCGATTTTGATGTCTTTGTACAAAGGATTATTTTTGGTAAGCCACATTAAAGCTTTTTCAACTTTTTTCTTTCTGACGATGACCTCTTTGCAAGTGCCTCCTTTTCCTTTCATACTAACCACAAGATAAGGAACATTTTTAGGATAGCGAGGCAATGTTTCAGCTAGCTCACTAATATCTTGAGGCAAATTGATGCAATGACCAGAATAACCTCTTTGCCCGCCAGGTTTTACATACACTCTCATAAGTGGAAGTGCTCTAGCTATCAACATTTCCTCTATTTGTGTGAGTTGTTGTAATTCTTTTGGAACTGAAGATGGTATCATATTATTTTCTTTTGAAAATCTTTTAGGGTTCTGTTTGTCACGTGAACAGGCAAGACACACATACTTGGAAAGTTGTTTTCTGGTTTTCTGTGGCCAAGCCTGATAACAAGTTTTACACTGGAGAATAGTATAATGCACAGATTTGTGGAATTTCATCATATTTTTCACTGCAGATTTATCAAAATTTTTGTTTTTGGTTGGTAACTCTCCTTGCTGGCTAGTTGTCCTTTGACTGTGTTGTACTTTTTGTTTGTTAGGAGTCTGTTTATTCAAACGTTTTTTTCGTTCACTAAAATTCATCTGTGATGTTTTTTTAGCTTGCTTTCTTTGGGAATTTGAAGGGCTCTTTTTAGTGTGTCTTTTCAGTGAAGAGCTTGTCTGATATATTTGTTTTGTTTGTAAATGTGTTTGTGGTAAACTCCCACTAATTTCATTTGTCTTTTTGGGATGATTTTTGTTTTCACCTGTTATAGCCTCAAAGAAGAATTTTTGATTTGTTTGATTTACAAAAACATCAATTACTACATCATAATGAATTCTATTTGTGTGATTCAAATATATAGGGCAGCTATTTTCAGGTTTTTTGCCATCAAGCATTGTTCTTGAAAACTTTTGCCACTTGTAATTGTTTCCAAATTTGGTGTAGACAAATATGTCCGTGGATAATAAAGATGATGCACTCAAGATCTCAATATCAGTTCCCCATACACCACTTTGTGCCATACCAGTTTTGTCTAAATAGCAATTCAAGGATGTGTTCATATGTGGCACTAAAAACTTCTCAATGTTTTTCATGTGATTTATGATTTCACGCCTTATTTGAGCATGATATAATTGTTGACCTGTTATGGCATAAGAAAGTGCTCTAAATAAACAATTGCCATCACCTAATATACGAATCACTTTAGATGGTTGTCCTAGTGGCTTTATAGGCTGTTCAGTATGCTCTGTGATTATGGGAAGCTTCACGACTGAACACCAGAACAGCTGTGATTTTTCATCAAGAGGCCAAAAATGAAAATTATCCACCCAGGTTTTTGTTTTTTCACAATTCACTGTTTTCTCTGCTTGTGGCTGACTTGATACTGTACTACAATGGGAAACTCTATCATTTGTTTGATCTTTAACAAACATGGGTTTCTTTGTGAACTTTTCAGAATCTGTAGACTGGTTATCTGATTTCAAGTTGCATTTCTGAAAGTTTTTCATTGAACATGTTTGTGCAGATTGATTTTTCCTATTGCAATTTGTACTGAATGAATGAGGTTCACTTTTAAATGTTGCACTTGAGGGAAAATTGAAGTTCTGGTCTGAAGGTGACCCACTGTAAAACTGCTGATTCATACTGTTTACAGATATATGACTTTGATCATATACAAGTTTAGGTTTCTTTCTACACATTTCATTGACTACAGAGTCTTTTTCTGATTCAGATCTACATTTCTTTATGGGTTTTTTTGAAGATGAGTTGATAGTTTGTTTTTCCTTGTTGCAATGTACTCCAAGTGACTGGTGTTCATTTAGAAATTGACCTTTTGGTTGAATAGTGCAGTCTTGCCCTGAACAGGATGCAGTTAAAAGCTGCTGGTCTGTTTGGTTTGCAAAAACATCAATCACCACATCATAGTGAATACTATTTGTGTGATTCAAATATATTGGACAGCTATTTTCAGGCTTGTGGCCATCAAGCATTGTTCTTGAAAACTTTTGCCATTTATAAGTGTCTCCAAATTTGGTGTAGACAAATATGTCAGTGGATAACAAAGATGATGCACTCAAGATCTCAATATCAGTTCCCCAAACACCACTTTGTGCCATACCAGTTTTATGCAAATAGCAATTCAAAGATGTGTTCATATGTGGCACCAAAGAAGTTTCAATGCTCCTCATGTGATTTATGATTTTATTTCTTACTTGAGCATGGTATACTTGTCTACCTGTTATGACATACGAAAGTGCTCTAAATAAACAATTGCCATCACCTAATATACGAAACACTTTAGATGGATGTCCAAGTGACTTTAAAGGCTGTTCAATATGCTTTGTGATTATTGGAAGCTTCATACTTGAACACCAGAACAGCTGTGATTTTTCATTTAGAGGCCAAAAATTGAGATCATTCACCCATGTTTTTGGTTTTTCACAAGTCATTGTTATGTCTGCCTGTGGCTGACCTGTTAGTGTACTGCTATGGGATGATTTGTTATTAGTCTGCTTCACCAGCATGGGTTTTTTTCTACAGTTTTTAGAAACTTCAGACTGGTTATCTAACTTGAAGTTGCATTTCAGTGGGTTTTTCTTCAAACAGGTTCTTACAGTTTGATTTTGCATACTGCAACTTGCATTAAGTGACTGGTTTTCATTTTTAACTGTTACATGTGGGGGAAATTTGCAATTTTCATGTGAAGGTGACCCATTGCAAAACTGGTGGTTTATATTGTTTATAGGAACATCTGTCTCATTATTCATAAGTTTAGGCTTTTTTCTACAGTATTCATCAAATGCAGAGTTTTTTTCTGATGTGGAACTGTATGTACATGTTTTTTGTGGTTTTCTTAAAGATGAATTGTCCTGAGAAAAACATTTTGTATCTGAAGAAAACTCACTGTAAAAATGCTGATTTGCTTCATTTACAGAAACATCAATCACCACATCGTAGTGATTATAGGTTGAGCGACTCAAATATATTGATGAACTATTTTCTGTTTTTTGGCCATCAAGTTTACTTCTTGAAAACTTCACCCACTTGAAAGTGTGGCCACATTTAGTGTAAACTAATATATCAGTGGATAGCAAAGACGATGCAACCAATATTTCAATATCAGTTCCTCCAACACCACTTTGTGCCATACCAGTTGTGTACAAATAACAGTTCAATGATGTTTTGATGTAAGGCGTTAAAAACCTGTCAATGTGTTTCATATGATCTACAATTTTCTCTCTTATGTTAGCATGATATCTCTGTCTACCAGTTATAGCATAAGAAAGTGCTCGAAATAAACAATTTCCATCATCTGCTATACGAAACATTTGTGTTGGTTTTCCAAGTTCCTTAACAGATTTTTTACAATGCTTAACAACCAAGGGAAGTTTAATTTTTGAACACAAAAAAGATTGTGATGTTTCACTCAAGGGACTAAAAGTAAACAAACTGGAAGGCATTGGTCCAATTTTGTTGAAATCAGAGGTAGGGCCTGGGTTAGTTTCAACATCATTTGAAAGGCGAATCAATTCGGGAAGATAAAATCGATATAGATACACTTGCGTGACCCACAATCGATTGAATTGCATTAACTCATACCGATACACAAGAGTTTTCAAAACAGGTAGATAGATTGCTTCCAGGTAGAACAACAGAACTAAACAGTTCCAAAATCTTCCTCTGGAACTCTCATTATATTCTCTCCTTTTCAAGTACGAAACATGCATTCCGATAACTAATCTATATTGCAACAAAGAATTGCCCATTGTTAAAAATAGTTTCATTCACATACCTCTTCCAGTATATCAGTCAATGGAAGTCTGCAAAAAAAAAACAATTGTATTTTTTAAAACAGGACTTTGCAACCACTGAACTTTGTAAACAAAGCAAAATTTGTTGAATATATTGCATACATGAGGCATGTGAACATGCCAAAAAATGAAGGCGTGCCGAAGCACACCGGAAAAGAAGGTATGCAGAAGCACACCAGAAACAAACTGAGGCGTGTCCAACACACCAAAATAACAACTGCAGCGTTTAATTTCTGCAAGAAATAATGCAACAAGAAGATTTCATGATCAAAATTAACTGATTTTGTGCGATTATGTAACGGCTTGTTAAAAAATTTAGAATGTAGCTGTGCGAATTCTTGCATAAGTCCGAACACAAAAAAGCCTGTCGAATTCGCCGAGGTGCGAAATTCCGCAAGAAGCACATGGCAGCTACAGGAGTATACGACAAAGCTATCAGAAAAAAATACATAAACTAAGTTCAATTTTTTGTGACAATGTGTCACAGCCTGTACCAAGATAGAATATTACTGCATCTTCTTTCATGCCCGTCCGCCGAAAGATCCGAAAAGGCAGAGGATAGCACTATCAAAAAGCTCACAGTGTAACTGGTGCGAAATTCGGCAAGAAGCACATGGCAGCTAATACGACAAAGCTATCAGGAAAAATACATAAACTACTTTCAATATTTTGTGAGAATGCATCACCGCCTGTACGAAAATAGAATATTGCATTTTCTTTCATGCCCGTCCGCCGAAAGATCCGAAAAGGCAGACCACAGGACTATCGAAAAGCTAAGGGTAACTTAAGCTTATTTGCGGCGAACTCGACATGATCAACCTATTCATGGACAAATATCTACCTAACAGTGTATCTTATTCAAGGCGAACTTGATATCAACCTACTGACGACATATATCTACTTAACATTGCGATGAAATCATTATCATGAACTGGCACTCACCTGAACTGGTGTCGAAACTCGAAGCAAGATGCGGTGTAGAAGATCTGATGTGTTCGAACAGCAAGGTGCGGTGTACGAGATCTGAAGGAGAACAGTTGTTGTTGTATTGAGGCAATGGGCAGTATATCTACTTAACATTGCAATGAAATCATTCTCATGAACTGGCACTCACCTGAACTGGCGATGAAACTCGAAGCAAGATGCGGTGTGGAAGATCTGAGGTGTTCGAACAGCAAGCTGCGGTGCAGAAGTTCTGATGTGTTTAATAGCGAGAACAATTGTTTTCTATTGAGGCAATGCGCAGTGCATTCTGGTCCGCTGAAAGCGAGGCTCTTCACAGCGCAGAGCATTATGGTCCGCTGAAAACGAGGCTGTACCACAGAGCAAAGCATTATGGTCCGCTGAAAGCGAGGCTAAAAACCACGGCAAAATCTCAAATTTTCGTACCTTTCTTTTATATTTAGATTATGAACTGCTGCTACGCTCGCTACGCTCGCTCCGCAGCAATTATACAAGGTCTCAAACAGTGCCCATGCTCTTAAAAGATCTTATCTCGAGAAAAATCTCCTTGTAAAATTAACGATCAGAAGAAGCACGAGAAATCTGCAAAGCCCTTTAAAGTACGTTTAGTATTGGAATTCACTGAAAAACCCGTTCCAGACTTCGAAAGTAGATTGAAAATGACTGAAACTGAGCTATGAAGCCACTTCCGCTGGGAGCCAGGTCAATTTTAAACTAGGTAGATGAAGTGAATATATATGAAATATGAAATTAATCATATGTGAACTGCGGACTTGAGACTTATGAAATGATATGATCAAAATATTGACCTGGCTACCGGCAGAAGTGGCTTCATAGCTCAGTTGGTAGAGCATTGCAGCGGGATCGCGGAGGTCATGGGTTCGATTCTCGTTGGAGACATGAATGTTTTTCTGGCTTGAATTTCGCAATTTCTTAAATTGCGACTACAACTACGACGATCATGTCATTTCATAAGTCTCATATCCGCAGTTCACATGTAATTTATTTCATATTTCATATATATCTACTGAATTAACCTTGTAAAAGAGTGTCTTGCGTCGCCTGGTACACAGTCAAACCAATTTTTTTTTACTTTCCTGAAAAGTTAGGTAGACACAATTCCATGAAAACGAAAGTTGACAACGACGGTTAAGAAATCTATAAAAGAAAAAGAAGGAAAAGAAAGGAAATAGGAGAACACATAAGAATGGGCTTTGGTTTGTAAAGAATTCAAATCAAGTCCAAAGCTTGAGTTATATGTATGCGCCAAAAATTGAAAACACTTTGGATTACCCCTGATCGGATAAACAAGATGAGGTAGTTTGTGTAGAAATTGGCAAGTAGCCATTTGAATGCAAATTAACTATTAGCTGTACAACAGTCGACAAACGAACCTACCGGCTAAAAAAGGCGGTTATTTGTACAAAAAAAATGCGGTAGTTAAAGGGTTAAAGTGCCAAATATAGCCAGCCCAGAAATTCGTGGGATCGATAACATTTCACTTACCAACGTTTTCTGCGTCCAGAGTGTTCAGGTAAAGAATCTAAGCAGATCAAAGCAGTGATAGCTTTACCCTGCGGAAATAAATAGCCTCAGGGTTTCTATCTACCCCGGACACGATGGGTCAGTCGTTTAGACATCCAGTCGAACCTATTTTTATGCGGACTGTAGGAAGAGACATGAATGACTGTCCATGTTGTGGAGGTGTCCGTATTAAAGAGACAGAGTAAATAACGATTTTGCTCTGCTTCGGACCGTCATAGAGAGTTGGTCAATTTCGTCTGCCATATATTCAAAAGCGAATTCTTACGCTCTGTGCTGGATTGTGAACTGTCCACATTACAAGGTATTTGGAATCCTAATAGTTTACGCTTCAAAATGAATCCAGAAATACATACCGGCCGATCTTCACAAGGTGATTATTTACCAAAATCGAAAACAAATTCGTTTAGAGTCTGACAGAAATTGTAAGTTGGACAAAGTAATGTGTAAACTCTAACCTAGAGTACTCCGTTCTCATTTCTTCCACTGTGAATAAGAACGAAAGGTTGGAACGGCTAAAATTTATAAAAAGGCAACAGATGTATTCGTTAACCAGTCACGAATTCTGTAACCAATAAATATGAAATACGTTGTCAGTCACTTTCCATGCTGTAAAAACATCTTATCTGGAGAAAAATTAACGATTTGAAGACGCGAACGCCCCCAAAACCCCTAAAAAGTATTCGGATTAACTGAAAAACGTGTTTTACAGCAAAACTCGGCTTTCCGTATACCTCGTAAGTAAAATGAAAACGAAAACAGAGCTGCAACCGGCTATTATTGCAAAAAAACTACACGTGGGATTAAAGAAAAATAAAGCGCAAAACAGTGTTCTTTTCAACCTAGACAACTACAGCGAATTCGTCACTTTTCCAATCTTAATTAGTTCCTTAGTGGCCATCTTTACCCAGTTCGATTCCTTTAATAAGTGCGTCTTTCCCAGTCATAGAACCAGTTGAGCCATACAAGAGAATAATACACGCACAAGCAGAGAGACCAGAACTTCCCC
>OFES01000081.1_pt1 | contig 13935 bp, 17 predicted proteins | sample 1521151 | NCBI WGS metagenome assembly OFES01 (sample SAMN04272335, study PRJEB24112) | coral metagenome | biome: Coral reef; feature: Shallow seawater; material: Coral tissue | host: Coral | place: China: South China Sea | collected 2014
TCTTCAAAGATGGCAAGATCATCATGCATATTGAGAAATCATAACGGAGGTTAGATCAGCCATGGCAGAACGTTACCCGCTCGCGCAGTACGATTACCGAGTTGTGCAATATCTCATCCGCGATGGAATAGTCAGCCAGAAGGACTACGACGCTTTCTTAAAGTCTCTGCCCGACAGCGAAAGCAATGCTGAATACATCGAGGTCTTTGAAGAGCCAGGCTTGCTTGAAGACGCTCAAGAGGACGCCGGCCTGGCTTTCGTATAGCCTGCAAGCACCTTCTCCACATTGTTAATAAAGGAACATTCCACACTTTGCATATCCGTATCCGCCCCACATTCAATCATGGAGGTTACGCCACCTGCCTGGATTCCGCATGGCACGATGTGCTTGAATGAATCCAAGTCACAGCAGACATTGAGAGCAATGCCATGGCTCGAAATACCCTTCCTCACGTGAAGCCCGATCGCAGCTATCTTATCTCGTCCAACCCACACTCCCGGGTGCTCGGGATCCCTCCCAGCCTCTATAGCAGCATCGGCACACACGCCTATGAGCACGTCCTCTATCAACCTCACAAACTGCTTTATTCCCCCATAGGACGTCACATCGAAGATAAAGTAAGCAACCAGCTGTCCCGGACCGTGATACGTGAGTCGCCCGCCGCGATCCACTCTCACAATCTCGATTCCAGCAGCCCTGATCTCCTCTTCGGAGCTCAAGAAATCTTCCAGACAGTCCCTTTTACCCTGAGTGATTACGGATGGATGTTCCAGCAACAGAATCCTATCACCGATCGAACCCAATAGGCGTTCTCCAACCAATCTTTCCTGAATATTGATGGCATCCGAATAGCCAATTTTGCCAAGCTTCTCGAATTGAACGTCGCTCATAATGACATTGAATCCTCAACCTCGCGATAATGCCCATGCCATTCACGAAGTTTTGAATGAGGCATTCCAGCCTTGTCATATTGGACCTCGGCAAAGGTAAAGCGAAGATAACGACCCATGGTTCCGATATCCAAGCTGATCATCTCGTTCCACAAGCCCGTATTGATATACTCTCGCCCGTCGACGAACTGGCGCTGCATGGCCTTATGTCCATGGCCCAGGATAACGCACTGACAATTTGGGTTTGCATCCAGTATGAGTTTAGCCGCGCGCCTTAAATTCATGGGAAAAGAAAACTGCCTGATGACCCTCAGGGTATGACGAGATGTAAACTGACGGTTCTCTCCGATCCTGAGCATCGCCTTGAAGAAATACCTGAGCATCGTGAAGAATGCCTTAATTGCAAAGACCGTGTCGTGCATCACACCCCAGATCAAATAATGCTTAAACGGATAGACTCGCGAGATATACGGACGCTCGCGCTTAACCCTGTTGAGGTAATGTACCTGAAAGAGACTGCCCCACGGCAGATCCACTATCATTTCACCGTCCCTACCCTCTACCAGCGGCTTTTTATAGTCGATCCAATTCTCAACCGTCCAACCATTGCCGTGCTCTACACATAGGCCATCCGTGCAATACATCGATTCCGTCAAAATACGGGCTCGCTCACCCAGATACTCCTCGATACGCTTACGGACTATCGGGAAAAAAAGGCCGATATCGTGGTTCCCGATAATGAAAGTAACCGAATGTCGAGGTGCTGAGCAGAATTCCTTGAGCGCCTCAAACACCTCCGGATGTCCATCCATAATTGCGTTCGTGCGAGCAAGCGCAACTCGTTCATTCACGTAAGTTGGATCAAACTCGTCGGGATCGACCTGAAGGTGATCGAAAAAGTCGCCATTGATAATGAGCTCGACTTCAGCATTCTTAAATCTCCCCTTGCGATAATGTTCGAGAAATTCACAGAACTGCCTATCGCTGAAAAAATCTTCCAGGTAATTCCTGCGACCGTCAGGCAAGAATGGCCCCCTGCCAAGATGAAAGTCACTGATTACCAGCTTTAATTTTTCGCGATCGAATAATACCACGAAAACCTCAGGAAATCTCTGATGCGGGATGATAATTTTTCAGTATCTCCAAACCGCGACAAACATACTGAACTCCGCTTATGATAATGCATGTCGTCGCGCACACAAGAAAAGGAACCTGTGCCCCAAAAAATTGATCTACCGGACCATCCGGCTTCCAATAAATCAGCAAACCCGTAACACCCACGCCCATCTGCAACAGCGTAGCGAATTTGCTTGAAAGGATCGCAAATTGGGGATGGGGTATCTTGTTGATCTTGAGATACATGATACCCGTGCTGATTATAACGTCGCGCGTAAGTGCCAGGACAAAAAACCACAGTGGGATCGTTCCGGCTATGACCATGCACGTGAATGCCGATACGAACATCAGCTTGTCGGCCATCGGATCGAGGATCGCGCCCCAGCGAGAAATCTGCTTCATCAGCCTTGCCACTGTTCCGTCGATGAGATCTGTACCCGCTGCCACACAAAACACTATAAACGCGCACTGGCGATCCCCGTTGATGAAACAATACAGGAATACAGGTACGAGCAAGATTCGCATCGATGTCAGAATGTTGGCTACGGTCATCAATCTCCCCCTGCTTGTCATTCCGAGCGCAGCCGAGGAATCCCTTGCCGTTAGTTTGTCATCCCGGACTTGATCCGGGATCCAGGGGTTTTGATCTTTCCCAGCACCATATTCGGAACAAATTTATCGCAAGAATTTCCAGTCGCCGCTTATTCGCTAATGATTAGATAATGTTGAATGGGGTAGAAACATCCCCAGGGTTTCCCCATCCCAAGCACCATACAACCTCCCGCCATTTTCAAGGTATCTGGCGAGGTCATCGCGTTCATGCCCGGATATAAGGAGCCCCTTTGGAGCAACGGCCTCCCCTCGAGCAATCATGTCAGCACCGATGGCTAGCTCGCTCTGGATGCCGAGCACTTGCGTAATGTGTGAATGAGAAAGTTTGCTTGTTCTGATGGCCATATCCCCACCTCTCAGAAATTTTATTGGAGAGCAAGAAACATTCCAATTTCGACTAGTTCTCAACTGCTTGTTTTTCGGATGATTCTCAAAATGGTTGCTAAGAATTTCGGATAAAATTTGTTCCGGATTCGAGAAACAGAACACGAGGGCGTTCAGGTTTTTGAACGGGTTTTAACAAGTCAAAACGATGGCTTTGCTGCTTATAAGGCCAGCTCAAGCGGTTGGGATTTTTCATCGGCTTTTTGGACTTTAGGGGCTTCCGTTAGAACTTGCTTTAGCTGGTATCGGTAGCGGATAAAAGACGCATTAACAAAGGTGCTGTTTTGTGGATCCAACAGTATCGGCATAACGGCTGCCACCTGATCTTGTCTGCCGTCAAAATAAGGAAGCGCCGTAAAGACAAATCTATCTTCTGGATCTGTAGCTCCATTCATATTTAGGACAGCCAACAGGATCCTTCTCTGCACATCACTCACCCCTAACGACTCGGCATATGATGCATCTTCCAATCTGGCAACAGCCTTTCTACGCTTTTGGGGCAAATCTTGAAAATCCTTTAGCCTGAGCTGCCCGCCGAAATCCTGAAGCACGCAAGCTAAAGTCTGAGCTTCACCGGTGTCCGAATCGGATACAAAAAATGCCGATTTGGCTGACGCTCTGCTGAGAACATCTCTCCTGTCCATATTTCCAAATGGAGAATACGCGAGAAAGTAATGTACTCCCAGTGAATTTGCTGATAAGCGAAATTTTGCCGAGGTCAAATTTCCATCTCTAAATTCCGGAAACAATCTCCGCGACAGATCAGCTGCTTCATCGAGATTGGCCGTTGGCACTACCCACTTTCCGTAGCTGTTCATCTCATAGCCCTGCATATCGTGCTCAGCCATATGCCCTTCTATCCATATAAAGTCAGGATGCTCATTAACCAATTCAAACAAGGAATCCCCATTCCTTGCAGCCGCAAGCCTTAGAAAAGTTTCCACAGATTTATTGAAACTCACATTTGCAGGATACACACACCCCGGAGTTCCAACAATTTTGGGATTATAAATCGCAAGAGTCGTTGCGGTTCGCTCCTCCCGCATAGCTCTTAATTGTGCTGGAGTCGTTTCACCCATATGGGCCAAGATGTTCTGCTCCAGACTTTCATGCCTGCTGAACAGATCGTCCCACTTTGCAAAGTTCAAGAAAGCAGACATTACGGAAAAACCGAACGGTGTATTTACGGGGGATGGAAAATGAGAAAGCTCATCCCCATCATAGGACAAAGAATATCTGGACGCTTCAAGTCTGTCTCTATGCGCGGCGAGAAAACCAGGAAGATCAGTACTCGGTATCGTCCTTGTAGCTTCCCAGAAATCCTTCCAGCTTCGCCTTTGAAACAGAATAGGCATGCGGCGCAGCGCATGATTCGCAATCTCTACGTTCTGTCGAAATATCGTTCTTCCGCTTAGCATTATATACCTTCCCAATTAACAGATTCATCGGTACATTTCTGAGAAGGTTGCGTGTTTTTTTAGCAGCGGATACCGAATACTAGATGCTGGATGCCGGTAGGAGCAAAAAGGCCTTAAACCGGGTCTAAATGATGGTTTGGGTAAGATGCGCGTGCCGTATCCATCGAAATTCGTTATGTTTATGGAAAACATCGCAACTTCCTCAATAAAACTACGATAACAATATTATGAAAGTATCCACACCAACATCTGCCAGGCAGAACCCCATACTTGAAACCGTTCAAGCGGCAAAGCGAATGGGTTATGGCAGCAGATACTCGTTGTGTGAATCCGCTTTCGATATTCTCTCCCTTAAGCCAGGCCTGAAGCCAAGCACGCATCCACGCCATACGGATTGGGATGCCGTGCAACGTTATCATGGATACATCCAGGAGCTAGAACAGGAGGCCTTCCCGGGAGAAATCAATCGCAGTGGAATAGTCAATAATAGGATAGTAACTGGACTAGGGCACATGTTCTCCCTCTTCGGACCAAGTTGTTTTTTCCAGCCGGTATCACTGATTATAAGCGAAGCAATCGTAGCGGATCTCAGGGATAACAATAAATCCATGCTGAGCGTCGGTTGCGGTCCCGCTCACCTTGAACGCTTTTTGGTATCTCATCTAGGTATAGCCCGTCGTAAAATCACGTTAGCGGATATCGATGGACTACATGTCCCGCAAGGTTTCAATTTTCGTCAATTCGATATGCTGGGCACATGGCCGCATTTTGATCATCTATTTGACTACATCATCTTCCCAGAGAGCATCATGCCACCCCATACTGGGAACAAACCTTACTTAGAACTTTATCATATATTCAATTCAGCCCTGGCCGCTCTAAATCCCGGAGGACAGATACGAGCAACCTTCATGGATCAAACAATTTATGAACCCTTTGAAGAGATGGTTAAATCAAACCTGCCCGGCACAACAACTGGACTTTTCACCACGATGGTTTTCATGACAAAGGAAGCGTAGAAACCTATTTCTTCTCACCTGTTACTTCCTTCAAGCTTTACCTTCCAGCCAGCCGATCTTTACATTCTCTTTATGATCAAATTGTGGGACATACGGCTTAATATCCAAAAGCGGCGTGCCGTCCAAGCAATCCATATCTTCAACTGTCAGCTTATTGCCTTCTATTTTTAAGATCTTAACAATCGTCATACCTATATGGTTGGGACGCCATGGACCACGAATTGCAAATATTCCCTTGGGTTTGTCATCGAGAAATGGCATTGAGGTCAGCTCAGTCCTATCCGCATCATGAAAATGGTAGAGGATAATAATATGCGAGAAGCCGTCCACATCTCTCAAGCCCTCTGCATATTCATCAAACACCTCGACGACCCCAACTTCCTTGGATCTAGAACCCTGAATTGGAACATCCGCCCTCTTCTTGAATGGCGAGTGAATAATGCCGATGGGCTTGATAGCTATCTCGTTCATAATATCCCCTAGTACCACATTCCGAACACTTTCACAAAAACACTCAAAAAATGGTGTAGGATCTTAACAATCTCGGAAACTTACACTTCGGGGAACGCCCCCTAAGCTTCCCCTAAGCTTCTATTTTGAATCCGCGATTGCGGCGAGATCAGTGAATGTCTGCATCCAGCTGCCCGGGGGGAGTCTAAGTCGGGCTTCTTGCCGCACCTCACCGTGAAAGTTGGCACGCAAGAATCGCGTTAAGGGCTCCGGATTTCCGCGCACGAACATTTCGTCCAGCAAATCCTGAACCTCCGGAAAGCGCCCTATGAGTCTACTTACTATCCCTATATCATCTGGGTATGTACTTTTCCCAAGAGCATAGTCTGGGGGTAATGGAAACGCCTGCTGCATTCGCGCAATGACATGGTCGATATAACCCTCTTCAAGATCGCGATAAAGGCAATGACCCGCAAAACAAAGATGGAGGCCTTCATGTATGATCGTTTTCCTAGCTTCTGGCAAGCCATCATGCATGATACCACTCCTTAAAAAGGATCTCTTGCCAATGACGTCTGCATGGCTGCCTATCGGCGTCTTCATCAAATACGTCCTCTGTCTCAAATCGAGAGGAGCCTCAACTCCAAAGAGGGCCATGTAGGCGCTTTGAAAATAATCGTTTGCCCTGTCCAATTCATCGACGAATGCCGCTGGAGGATCAGTCACAGCTGCAAGGTTGTATACGCTTCTACTCTGTGCCAACATTCTAACCGCCACTGCCTCTGCACGATCTCCTGAGATGACTCTGCATTTTTTGAGACCTTCAATTCCATATTTTGCAACTATTGGTCTCCATATTTCGCCCTCTTCACGATATTGATCGAAGTAGTGGTGTATTCGGTCTAGTCCACGCGTGAGCAGAGGGGGCCGCGTCGCCATGGCACTTGAAATTGTGAAGAGTATGCCTATGCATTCATCCTTGTAATCATCTCCCAGCATTGCAATATTGCGAAATGATACCTGAAGTTGGCGCCAGAGCTCATTTGTGGCAAGTGAATTGTCGTAACTTTTGCCGACATTGAGGAAGAGATTCAGGCTCAGTAAGATCGGCAGGGTTTCAGCACGTGCAATATCTCTCCTAGGAGACTTTGCTATTAATTTCAGCTTACTACTGAAGTGACGATTGAGCATTCGCCTGTTGGAGACTGTCCAGTGAGAGAAACGCTCCATCGTTGATCGGACCGCATGATGCTCGCTGCGCACGCCGCTCGCGTGCAACGCACGGAGAGCGGTGGAGTTTAAATTGCCAGAGTTTTGAAGGTGCACCAGCTCGGGTGGGCCTATGACGTGTGTTCCGTTGAACGCGCCTGCCCCCGCAGATACTACTGCCTGTGCGGCCGAGACGGCATTGGCATTCGTAAAGCTCGATGCTGATAGTTTGATCCCCATGCACCCTCTAGGCTCTTCACCGAATTTTGTGAAAAGCTTAGGCACCATTGCCGTTGGCTTTTCTCGGTAAAAACCTTTCAATCAGCTAGTTTTCCCACCACTAAATCTAGACAGACACGCAAAATCCTTCTCAGTTGTCGTTCCTATTACTTATCGCACTTTTATCAAAAATGTTGCGCACTTTTTATCTATCTATAATCATTGCATTATTGGCATCAATTAAAAGCGCATTCATAACTACATCCGGGGACACGATACTTAATTCCTCCGATATGTTTCAAAAGTTGGGCAGCAACAGCAAGGGATTCCTCCTGCGAAATCTCCCCCTCACCCCAGCCCTCTCCCGACAAGGGAGAGGATTCCCGCTTTCGCGGGAATGACAAATGACTACCACTTCCATAAGAATGATACAAAGGGTAAGCTGCTGATTTTTATGGACAAATCATTGTTCAAGGGAATGACATAGAAATCTATCTGCGCAAATATCGACTCCTCAAGGTGGCATATGCCTTACTTGCTTGTGCCCAGGTAAGACCTTTGCCTTGTAGCTTGGCAATGATTTTTTGCCTGGGAACGATGTAGATATTGCCAGTATTCCTGCCGCGAATGAATCTGTGACCGGCAAACCCAGCGAATCCCCGCGCCCATCTTTGGGCGAGCAGATCGTCGCGATGAATCCGATACACTTTAACGGTCATCGTCCTGCGCCTATTTCCCATAATGTAGCTAAGTTTTTCATTCCCGAGCACGATCACTCGCCTATTCCGGACCGCATCCGGCAAACTCTTCGGCGTACCCTTGGCCAAATAGCGCGCGATCCTCTTTCCCCTACTCCGATACGCGGCACTGAATCTCTTCTTGAATGCCTTGAACGAACGCCTGCTGGAAAAACGATAGGCGTTGCCCTTTGGAGTTTTTAGGAGCTTCGAGCCGCCAGTGATTGAGAGAAATTTACCGAGCAGCATGCGCTTACCATTGGGGAGGACGAGCACATCCGCTTTATCAATTTTGTATTTCCCAGGCGCACGTTTTCCTTCGCGCTTGCGCACATCGAGCAGCTTAAACCTACCCAGCCTATATGTTTTGTATGATATTTTACCCATGACACCCTCCTGTGTTCACGCACACATTTTTTGCAGATATCATGCCAGTGGCGACTTTCGAGTGGGCCAGGGCTAATCACTTGTAATTACAATGATTCTTGACTTTTGAGTCATGTAAAAGGCCAACCAAAGGGCCGCAAAAAGTGCGAAAGGACGTCAAGGGTGTCAAAAATGGAATATATTTTGGAAATAACACGAAACTTATTATAGGAAGGGACGATACAACTAAAGAGATCATATGCCCACCTCTTGCCAAAGACTGAAGCATCCCACTGTGCGCAAACTCTGCACATCGATGAAGGCGTCTCCCCTCGATGTCGGCGCAACGAAAACCAACTATACGAAAAATGGCTCACTACCCCTTGTCACGGGCAAGGGTGACGTCAAACTGTCAGCATCGGAAACCTTTCGCGGCGCACTGCTCGTTCCGCCCTCGGCAACGGCTGCAAGCAAACGCAGCATCCTTTTCAAACGATCGACCGGTTATGCCATACCCTGGATTCCCAACAAAACGAACCGTGTGAAGATCGTGCGCGAGCTCGCGAAGACGCGAAAAATTCTTGCAAAAGTGGGAATGAAGAGTGGGCACGCGCGCTATGGGGAATACATCGCACGCAACATCAATTGGATGATACGGAAAGTGCTGGGGGTTCGTTATCGAGATCACAAGGGAAAGGAAGCATCGATTGACGGGATTATTCGTCGCAAATACGCACGCTGCAGCGAATATGCCACCCTGTTTTACGGCATCGCGCTCCTCGCCGGTATCAAAGCGTATCCGGTCGAAGTTTATAACGGACTCAAACCGCACATGGCGATCGCGGTGCCCATCAGCAAAGGAAAGTTTCTATATTTTGACGGGCAGCTCGGCACAATGAAGCGCCCAATCTACAAGCACTATTACCTTGGCGGCGTTACGGATCTCTTCGCATCGTTTCTATACAACAGCGCTCGATCGAAAACGAAGACATCGTCACATCGACCGAAACGCGACCCCATCGAGCTCGCAGCAACAGTCGCACCACATAATGCATTGATCCGTTTTGATCTGGGGACGTATTACCAGGGGAAGAAGAAATGGCGCCTCGCGATGAAACACTACGGAGCCGCCTTCAAGCTCCGCCCCAGCTACAAGGTCGCGTACCAGCGCTACTGTTTCATGAGAATCATGGCGGGATTGAAGGGATGCACGCCAGGCCGCAGAATAAACACCTCCACAAAACTAACCACGTCCAAATAAATTTCAGGTCAGCTGAACGAGTGAGCGGAAAAAACCAGGAACGGCGAGGTGTGGAGCTCGGCTTTCCAGGGGATAGAAGGGTTGTTGGGATATGGCGGGAGATCGGGATCGGCTAGAGGGTATTCTGCTGAGATGTTTTTGAAGCCGGCTTGGGTGAATGCTTTGGTCAGCTCGTCTTTGGTCCAGTGTTTGTCTTTATCCCAAACCATCGTTCCTGATTCGGATATACACTTCTTGAAACTGTTGTTTGGATCTTTGTTCTCTGGATAAGGAGCATAGGAGAACGCACAAAATTCTTCGCAAGTAATCTTATCGCTGGGGAAAATGATGATGACCGGAGCACCCTTCTTTGTGATTCGAGCTATTTCTGAAATAGTATGATTCAGATGGTCTTCTGTATGAAGTTCCTGAAAAACAAGCGTGCTGACGACGCAATCTACCGAGGAATCATCGAGAGGAATTTTGCCATCATTCAGAGCATGATATTCAAACAAAACGCCCGGCAACTCCCCTGCTTTTTCAGCAGTAATCTTTTCCGCCTGAGCGACCATATCCGGAGACACGTCTATACCGACAACCAATGTTCCCGGATTTACAGCCAGTGCCGTAGCTCGCGTGGATTTACCGGCGCCGCAGCCATAGTCGACGATGCAACCGACCTTATCCTTGAATGGCTTGATCTTCTCTTCGATGATCTTAGCAGCGAACAGATACTCGCCTGTCAGCTCGACCTTTGCATACTCATCAACGTTTTCATGGGTAAATGTGACCATTGATTATCCCCAGACCGCTCCTGTCGTTTTTCTAAACAGGATAAGCGTTACGCCAGGCATGGCAAAATCGTGCATGGGACCGACCTCTTCATAGCCGCACTTCTCATAGAAACGACGTGCATGCATTTCTGTTTCGTACGCTACGACATACATGTTCTTCAGTTTTGAGAACGTAGCATCCTCTGCGGCTTTCAGAAGTCTTGTCCCCAGACTCTGTCTTTGAAATTTCTCGGCAATGGCCAGTGCCCGAACGTACCCACCGTAGGGAAAATGCTCGATTTCCATCCAGACAACAACGCCTACTATTTCGCCATCATGCATCGCAAGCTTGGTTTGGTTCTTACCGTTTTCAAATACATCTTTAAAATAATGATCATCCGTAACGTCAGTTTTCCACGGTTCCATTGATTTCAGAAAGGCCATGGCATCGTCATAACGACCTGAGGAATAATCGATGATGACAATGTTGTTGGTCATATTTGATTACCAATCCTTCTTATAAAGTTCACCAAACAGCGAAACCGGAACCATGTACCACCCCGGGGGTGATACACGGTTTCCTGGTGAAATTATACAAATAACCGTGTATCACCCCCGGGGTGGTACATGGTTTATTTCCTAGCGGCAATCATAACAACTCCCACGAAAGAATTAAACAATTTACCAATCCATCAATCAGCTTCTCGCCCAGTTCGGCGGAATAGCCGCGGACTTCACCTATAATACCATTGGGCGACACATCTTCGGTTCGGCTGATTCCTGCCGGTATTTCATCAATCACTGCTCCATCTTGGATATATTCCTCTCGCAAATAATTTGGATCAATATGAAGCATCATGGATGTTTCAGCGCATGATGCGTGCATCTCAACACCCTTCCTATCGGGCACATTTTCTTTCACAATAGCTGTTTCAAGTGCAGCTACTTCATGGAGATCCAAGGCTGCTCTGATATCAACATCCGGAAATTTGGATCTTAACACTTCTGCAGCTTTCTTAGTGGGCACAAAGTTCCCGCCATGAAAGGCTGTCATTAATATCTGTTTGAAACCGTGTTGAATGAAAGCCTCTCCCATCTTCACAATATTATTCATCAACTCATCCGGCTCGATCGTGATTGTTCCGGGGAATGACATATGGTGCTCTGAACACCCAACCTGCAATACTGGTGCTACAAGGGTTTTGCCAATCTTTTGAGCTGTTCGAACAGCAATCTCCTTAGCTAGAATATAATCCGTGTTGATGGGAAGATGCGCACCGTGCTGCTCGGTCGAGCCACTTGTGATGATTACGCTGCCCCAACCATCATCAAGAAGTTCGCGTATCTCACGCGAAGTCATGTTTTCGAGCAGGACGTTCATTACGCTCTCCATTCATCAGGACACTTATCATAGTAAAGATACAATGATACAGGCAATTTTGTGGAGTGAACTACGCTCTCATGGTGCTCTTTGGAAGTCGTCTGGATAAGAAGATCTGCATGCCAGGACTTGCCTTTGGTGAAACTCACCTTTTCGACAATGGATTTAGCGTATTCGGGATCCAGGGAAGAATTGGTTTCTGGATAAGTGATATTGGCGATCTTGATCTCGAGATGTCCTACAGGATGTTCAAAATCAATCTCCTTGAGATCCTCGCGATCTGCCGGGCGCTGAGCAAGCGGAATCGCGAACGTATCCGGATACATTGGATTCAATGCCGTTTTACAAAGCTCTATTATTTTGCCACTCCGAAGATAGTCCGGTTTATACAACTCAATATTTGACTCACTCGTGATATCTTTCATGCTGTTCCTGAAGCATATTCCGAACGGACAGCATCCATTCGATCGCCATTTTGAGCGTTTCAGAAGATCGCCGGCCACGCCCGCAGCTTCCTGATCATTATTCACCCAAATGAACTCCAAATAATTTGCCTCAAACAAGGCACACCGATTTTCTGTACCCTGCCCTTTGTGGTTTCTTGCCACTTGGCAGTCGATTGATTTGAACAGGACGTCATCCTGCTCTGGGAATCCAGGCGAAACAAAGATGAAGAAATGGTCCAAAACTAAAGGCATCCAAAAACCTCTACCTCCCCAACCCCTCCTTACAAAGGAGGGGGGTAACTGCAAGGGATTCCTCGACTCCGCTCGGAATGACAGGCAAAAGGCATAATCCCTGGATTTAGTTATTTCGATTTACATCCCTGACTTCGGCGCACTAGGATTTTTGGGGTCCTTATCACGCCCCGGCCTTGGTCCTGGCTCCGGAAATGGATATGGGCGGGGACCGTCCGGGCACTCTCCTTCCGGACACTTTTCATTCTTGCGTGCGAATCCCTCAGCAATCACCCAACTGCCTACTGTTCTCCCAATCCCTGAAATCGAATTCATTGCTTCCCTCCTTATTTTGACTGCGTTTGTGGATGTAGGTAGCAACATACATGCCAAGCAGGCTTCGCTTATTTTTCAAGAGGTTAGAGAAATATATCGCGCGCACGCATTCAAAAAGTGGAACAGGAGGTTTAGGATTGCGAACAGATACAAGGTCACAAGCAACGGCAAGGGATTCCCCGACTCCGCTCGGGATGACAGGCAAGAGCATTGCAAAAAGCCATTGATGGCCACATAATGCGGAGATTACAAAGGAGCTTGGATGCCGAAAATCAGCGCAAAGCTTATAGTCACGCTTATATCGCTAGCCCTGCTTCAGAGCGGGTGCATGGTTTCCCAGATCATGGATCTCTTTGAGGACATCAGCGCATATGAGGCATACGATATGGCCAGCTACAAGCTATCGGCTGATGAAGACTGCTCTGGCGAAACATATGAAAACGATACTTGCGAAGAAGCAATCAACCCCTTCCCCGAAAAATTCATACTGTCTTTGACGGAAGCCACCCAAAATCTCGAAGACGGCTATTACACTCCGCATGAAGGCTCGGTGTTCAGAATCAGCAACGACGACAATGAATTGTTATATGAGGAAGAGATACTCCGAGACATGAACAGCAATAGCGATTACGGATTTCGGATCGTGCAAGGCGGATACACCTGCACATCCATTATAAGAGATTCCAATCCTTCTCGGGATGACTCACTGGATGAGGGCGAATACGTAACGACCAACTGCGTCAACGACAGCGATGCCAAGATATCCTGCCACCTATGCTACAATCTTTACGAAAAGCTCAACCTGAGATCCATCGTTGATTAAAAAGCAGGTCCTGGGTCCTAGCTAGCCCTCCTCGATGTGAATGGAGAGCTGTTTCAGGAGGTCAAGCAGATGCTTGGCGCTGCGCTGAGCGGCGTCTTGAAAGTTCTTCACCTCCGGATCGTGGGGATCGAGGTCCGCATTCACGTAACTTGATAGGACTGAGATCGGCGCACGCATGTCGTGGGCGATTTGATTTAAGATTTTTTTGTCCATAAGAATCTCCAAAAAATCAGGTCCTGGGTCTTTGGTCCTCGTAAAACGACAGGCAAAAACCTCTACCTCCC
>OFES01000082.1_pt1:0-5000 | contig 13802 bp, 5 predicted proteins | sample 1521151 | NCBI WGS metagenome assembly OFES01 (sample SAMN04272335, study PRJEB24112) | coral metagenome | biome: Coral reef; feature: Shallow seawater; material: Coral tissue | host: Coral | place: China: South China Sea | collected 2014
ATTAGTCGTAGCAGGAATAAGTGGTTTTGGGTCACGGTCTGCCTGTAAAGGTTCTGACGGTAAGCCATTAGGAGGCACATTATCTTCGAGCACGGGTGAAGGTGACTTGGATGATTTAATGTTCAAAATTGAGTCCATTTGTGAAAGAAGATACTTCTGTAATTGATCTTCAGAGCAGCTGTCAGCCGGCAGTGATTGATCTTCCTTTAGAGTGCCATAATTCTCCTCTTCTACTCTTTTTACTGCTTCCAATTCGGCTTGCGTGGCTGCTAATTCCTTCATCATCTTAAGCTTCTTGATATCGTATTCCTGCCTTCTCAGCCTTTTGGTCGATTGGCTTTCCGCATCCAGAAATTTCAACTCGGCTCCCAGTCGATTGGCCTTTGCTGCTATCTCGGCCTTCCTTTGAAGTGAAGAACTCAATAATGACGACCGTTTTGAGCGTCCAGAGCTACGAGGAATGAGTCGACCGTAGGTCGTCCATTTCCAGTTGAAGTGAATGGATTGTTTCTTTGAGCAACCGCAACGTTTCACAATAACGACTATTCAAGGTGTCATAGTGGGCGTTCTGCTCTATTCTTTCCTCCTCGATTTCGAAGGTATCGTATAACACCTCGTGGGCACTTGTGAAATCCTCCATACGAGCTTCCAGTTTCCCTCTTTCCATTTGTAAAACAGATACATCATATGTTTCGTTTTGGTCCGACAGAAGGGCTTGGATTCGGCTTGCTTGTTTCGTACACGCTCTCTGCGCAGCTTCAAAGTCTGCTTCAAACAGCTGGCGTTGATACTCTTTCATCTTGTCCGTCGGCGCTTTCGGGCGATTACTGCTTCGAACATCGAGCGTCTTCTTCGTTCTCGGCGGATTTAATTCATCGTTCTTGTCCATATTTCATCGCCCAACGCGAACAAGCGGAAGAGTTTTTACTATAACGGCGATAGGTTAATCAACTGAGTCGATCCATACATCGAATATAAACACCACGACGTCGAGTTAAATGAGGTGATCCTTTAATATGGTTCAACACGTAAAAACTGAAACAAGGATACAAATAACCAACCGAAACTTAATATAACTATGCCTTAATTAATTCGAGGCACAATTTATGAAAACCACTTAGCCGACCCGAAAACAAAAAACTATTACCCAACAAGAAAGGTACTTTGTATTATCACTGAATGTCGGCTACTGAAGCAATAAAATTAAACGAGGAAAAATAACTTGACAGACAACGAATGAGCGATTACAAATAAGTAACAAAATGCGCATACCTCTATCCCGATCTTGGGGCGAACAACGTACACAGGAAAACCAGAAATACACAATAAAATCTACGAAAACTTTGGGTGCTATCGTCTTGTAATGGAGCACCGTCGAAAAACGAAAAGCACGAGGTCAGCTCTATGCTTACTGCGTATGACTTATAACGTGACAGAAACTAAGTAACGCCAGGGTAACGCTACATGGCTCCTCTAAATTGAAATGACAATTTACAAACACACAAGAAAAGAAAATGATCCGAAGGAAAATAGCAAAATTAAACAGAATAATCATTAATGTTCAACAGTTCAATATTCAGCACTTCAAATGCCCTTCTTCAGGGTACGAGTACTCATCCTTTCTGGCTCCTCGGTGGGGACCCCGGTCTTCAGTCAAGGTTCATCGCTGGCTACAAGGAGTACAAGTTTCTGTACAGGCCTGTCTAGGTACAAAGGTGGTTTGGATCTCTTTCCGCATCTGTCAAGGGAAGAGTCTCCAACCAATAACTTCACCTTTCTCACAAGGGCATCATCACTTGGATAGGTTTCAACCACGCGTGCAAGGTGCCACTGGTTCTGGAGTAACCCTTCATCCTTGACGATGACAACATCATCTACCTTAACATTCCTGCGTGCCCTGGCCCATTTCTGTCTTGTCTGCAATGACTGAAGAATGTCCGCCTTCCATTTGATCCAGAATTCATTGGCTAGGTATTGGACACGGTGCCATCTCTTCTTGGAGTAAAGATCTGCTACCTGAAAGGACCCTGGAGGAGGCAGGACGACACTGGTCTTCATTGTAAGTAGATGATTAGGTGTCAGAGGTTCAACACCCTCTGGAGAGCTCAGGTCAACTACTGTCAGCGGACGGCAATTTACGATGGCCTCAGCCTCCGTCATAAAGGTGCATAGAGATTCATCGTCAAGCTGTGATCCATGGCGCATGAGGAGGGTCTCCAGAATGTTCCGCACAGTTCGAATTTGCCGTTCCCATACACCTCCCATGTGGCTTGCATGCGGTACATTCATTTTGTACGCCACCCAATCACAGTTTCTTTTCAATAGCTCTTGTCTTACTTTGTCTTGATCAAGCTCTGCAAGGGCCTGCTGAAGTTCATTCTTTGCACCCACAAAATTTGTTCCCTGGTCCGATCGAAGTTGACGAACTGGACCCCGGCGGCCAACAAAACGGCGGTAAGCATTGATGAAGGAGTCTGCTGTCAGGGTATTAGCAACTTCCAGGTGAACTGCCCTTGATGCCAAACAAGTGAAGAGGACTCCATATCTCTTGAGCTGACGACGCCCTTCCTTTACGTGCCAGGGGCCAAAGTAGTCAACCGCGCAATATGAAAAGGGGGGAGCAGGCTGGACTCTGTCTTCTGGAAGGTTGGCCATTCTTTGTTCTTGCACCGTTCCCCTTAATTTCTGGCAAGAAACACATCTTGAAATGTGGTTGGACACATTGGAACTCCCTCCAATGATCCAGAATCCTGCTGACCTGATCTGATTAAGCGTCATTCCACGTCCTTGATGCTCTACCATGTTGTGGAAATGAGAGATGATAAGGCCTGTCACATGTCCTTTCCTTGGGAGGATTATGGGGTGCTTGACTGCAGTCGTTAGATCAGCATGTTTCAGGCGGCCACCAACTCGAAGCAAACCATTTTCATCAAGGAAAGGGTTGAGTCTGTAGAGACTGCTAGTTCTCTTCACAACCTTCATAGAGTGATCCTGAGAGCCTTGTTGTGCATTATCTGAATGGAGTAGACTAATCTCTTCCTGGAGTTCTTCGCTTTGAAGAGCCTTGATAAACTCTATCTCTGCATTTTGTAGTTCTTGGGTGTTAACTGGGACATACTGGTTTGTCTTGCGGACTGAGGTGCGGACCTCCCCAGTTTGCCCTTGACCTGCCTCTTTGGGCTGCAATTGAAACTACTTTTGAAGACGAAGGCAGGCAGCGACTGCCCGTTTAGCGTTGTGCCAACTGGAAAAGTACTTTAGGCGTTCAGGAAGTGCAAAGCGTTCTTGAACTTGAGTTGTCGTTGTAAAGATCTTTCTTACTTCAGGATCATCAGAAGAAATGTGCAATGGTTCTGCATCATGAAGCGGCTGTTGATCTTCTAGTGGTTTCCAAAGGAAATCAGGACCCGTCCACCAACGCGAGTTTTCGATGAGACCCTGTGCATTTTGACCACGTGATGCATCGTCTGCTGGATTCAGGTCAGTTTCTACATACTTCCACTGACTGGGTGAAGTATGATCTCGGATCTGCTGAACTCTGTTCGCAACGAACACGTGAAAACGTCTTGCATCATTAGAGATATAGCCAATTACAACCTTGCTGTCAGTCCAGAATGTTTCTGTAATTTCTTCGTATTCAAGTTCCCTTTGCAGAATTGCACTGATTTTCACTGATACCAATGCGGCTGTGAGCTCAAGTCTTGGGATTGTCACAGGCTTTAATGGTGCTACGCGGGATTTTGCCATGACCAAGGAACAGTGTATCTGATCAGATTGGTTGACAAGCCTAAGATAGGAGCACTGACCATAAGCGTCTTTGCTAGCATCTGAGAAATGGTGCAATTCTACAGATTTGAGCTGTCCAAAGCCCTCTGGCTTGTAACATCTGGGAATCTTGAGATTTGATAGTAGTGGTAGGTCTGTCCTCCATCTCTCCCATCTTGCTCTTAGTGGTTCAGGGACCTCATCATCCCAATCAGCTCCGTCGCGACATAGCTCCTGCAGGATAACCTTTCCCACCAGGATGAGGGGAGCGAGCATACCAAGAGGATCAAACATGGAGCTGACAGTTGAGAGGATGCCTCTTCTAGTCAAGGGTTGGTCCTTCAGCTCTACTCTAAATTGCAGGGTATCAGACTCCACACACCACTGGACACCAAGAGCACGTTCCACAGGGAGGGTATCTTTGGTGATATCCAGGTTTTGGAGGTCCTTTGAGAGATCTTCATGGGGTATTGCATCGATCACAGCCTTGTGATTAGATATGAATTTGTGCAGATTGAATCCACCCTTTGCACATAACATCTTCGTTGTCCTCACCAGGGTAATAGCTGCATCAGGTGTAGACACTGACTTCAGCCCATCGTCAACATAAAAATCATTCTTTACAAAGCTGGCTGCCTCACTTCCACATTGGCTTTCGTAGTCACTTGCCATCTTCTTCAAGGCAAAGTTTGCACAACCGGGTGAGGAGGTAGCACCAAACAGGTGCACAGTCATTCCGTATTCAGTTGGTTCACTGTCAAGGTTGCCGTTCTCCCACCAAAGGAAGCAGAGGAAATTACGATACTCTGGGTTTACTTTGACCTGATGGAACATGCCCTCAATGTCACACATGAGGGCTACTGGCTCTTGTCGAAATCTGCACAGCACACCTACAAGATTGTTAGTGAGCTCGGGTCCCTGAAGAAGGTGACGGTTGAGGCACTCCCCAGCATATTCCACACTGCAATCGAAGACCACCCTTATTTTTTCAGGCTTCTTGGGGTGATAAACCCCATGGTGGGGGATGTACCACACTTGATTGTTGTTGAGAGGGATGTCTTCAGCTGGTACCCTTTCAGCATAGCCACGATCGATGATTTCTGCCATGAATGCAAGATAATCCTTTCGGTAACGGCTGTCATGTTTGAGTCTCCCCTTCAGTTTACTGAGCCTACTTAAAGCTACCTCCTTGTTGTTAGGTAACTTGACCGGGTCTTGCTTGAATGGCAGGGGTA
>OFES01000084.1_pt1 | contig 13306 bp, 21 predicted proteins | sample 1521151 | NCBI WGS metagenome assembly OFES01 (sample SAMN04272335, study PRJEB24112) | coral metagenome | biome: Coral reef; feature: Shallow seawater; material: Coral tissue | host: Coral | place: China: South China Sea | collected 2014
TCTTATAACCCCAACTCGCTCTGTGAACCAAGACGCACCAGTTCAAGATTTTGGTCATCGGGTTTTCGATATATGAGCACAAGATCAGGCTTTATGTGACAATCTCGGCAATCCTTCCATCGGCCGCTCAATGGGTGATCAACAAGGTTTTTCGGCAACGCCTGATCTTCGACCAGTAGGCTGATGACTGGTTTCAATAGACGTTCCAGCTTTTTTCCATGACGCCCTTTTTGCTCCCGCTTGTAATCGCTTTTGAACTTTGATGTGTACTTAATCGTCCTCATCGAGTTCTTTGAATAGCTCATCTACCGATCCGGCAGTATGCGTCTCGCCTGCTCTCGACTCTTTGATCGCCTGAATTGTTTCCTTATTTGGAATCAGCGGATTAAACGGCAACGCTTTCTCCGCTACGATTTTTTTCATCAGTAACCTTACAGCATCTGACATCGTCAGCCCCATAGCAGCAAGAATTGCCGAAGCTTCATCCTTGGTTTCCTGATCAATCCTTGCCCGCACAACAGATTTTGTAATCATAATAGCCTCTCCCCCTCGATCTGGCATTAAAATCTTGAGAACTGTAGCCACAATGTAGCACAAAACTCACTAATATAACGACAATAATCTCATTGGAGTTCCCTACCATAATCCACCTCTCCATTCGGAGGTATTTTCAGGGATAATGAGACTATCGTCCAACGATTGTATCAAATCTGCTGCCCATGCAGACGCTCACATCGGTTGTGATGAATTTTCAATCCAGAAAGAGACTGAAAATCGTGGCAGGTGTTGGTACAGCCTGTGTTTGTTCCCTTGTTTCCAGCTTGAGTATTGTGAGCGGCAGATTCCGTTTTTTTGCTGTGGCAATCAGTGACTCCCTGACAGGGTATTCCGAATAGGGAAACCGGTTGGTGTAATAGGCAACAAGACCTTGCTGTTCTGGGTACCTGCCATTTTTCACGGAATTGTTAAAAACAGGGGTATCTGCAGATTCTTTTATTTTCATTGCGATAAAGCTAAAACCTGAAGAAGGCTGTTCACAGGTATCGAATCCCTGCTTCTAGAGCCATCTGGTATCACTCATGAAGTGAAATTTTTGGTTCCCACTACCGTCACGAGACCGTCCTTATTCTGATCTTCGACGGCTTTAATGGCCTCCTGCAACAGTGCTTTGCCATGATCCTGTTTTTTGAACTTACCCGAAACCCAAAAACAACCAAGCATAGGGTAGTTGGGTGCTTTTACCGGAACCCATGCTTTTTCCGCCGGACCGTATTCTATAAATACTTTGGCACGCTCATCAAGCCGCAAAAAAACATAGCCGTTGTCACATTCATCTGATACCCCTGTTTTTTCTTTTGATAGCTATCAGAGCATTTTTTATCTGAAAAGGCACAGCAGATATGCTCGGAATCGATATTTTCTCTGATTAACGTGATATATGCTATTGGTTCTTTTCAACACATAGTTGAGTTTTCCCTGTTTAGAACACAATCTCACCGCCATAGTACATCAGTTGACATGGAACCCACAAGTCCATCGAAATAAATTGTTTCCCGAGAATCGTGAGATAATCCTCGACATATTCCGTGAAAGCATCGAGCTTCTGTTCTGTCCTTTGTCCGACCCATCTTTCAGGATTTTCTTGAAGCTGAAAGACCAAATAATCACTCATACAATCAGCACATCATTGAGTTCACTAATAATCATCCCCAGCTATTCGCTGAACGTGCAGGGTAACCAGCGGCAGTCAGCCACCTGACCGGCTGGCCGCCACCCTTATCGACGTCTGGTTGACTCTGTTGTTAGAGCATCTTTTGCATCCAAACCGTATCGAATTTCTGCCCCTTTTTCCTACCTACCTTTCTGAAGCGGCCACATTCTGTGAACCCATTCTTTTCGTGGAACTTGATACTACTCGAATTCTTGGAAGAAATTTGCGCCAAGATATTCGTAATACCTTTTTTAACCGCATCCTTTTCAAGAGAATCGAGCAACATCCTCCCCAGACCTTTTCCCGTGTGATCTGGATGTAGGAAATACGTTACTTCAGCAGTATGCGAGAATGTCGGCATTGGATTATGTGAACGTAACATTCCAAAACCTACGATGTTACCATTCTTGTCTTTTATCGTTCCTCTTGGAAAGCCATCCGACATTTTCAAAAACATATCAAATTCTTGATATGGGAGTTTATTCTCAGGGTATGCCGCAAAAGTGTTCTCTACATAGTAGTTGAAAATATCCATTATTGATTCACGATCGTCATTTGACATTGAATCGATTGAGTATTCCATGAGGTTTGTCTCTTTGCTCTAACGTCAACCATTATCTGTACTACAGATTTTCTTGTCTTCTATCAACAATATACAGCATAAACACTTTTCACCAGATCAAAACATCTGCATTCCACCTATTCGCAGGTAGGTTCTGATGCCTTTTATACCAGTTATGCAACAGTCGCATAATTCTCTATCAGCATTATTCCCCGATCTTCAAGAACCGGTAAATATGTATCCCTCAAAATTCTCAGGGTGCTGCATATCTTCCCTACTCTGATTTCGTGGCTTTTACTCATCTTCTTGGCCGCATGAACAATGGTTGTTGAATTGTTGATGTGTTGAATCGTTGAGTTGTTTGTTTGCACTTTCTGTCAATGATTCTTGCCAAGGGCTATTCCAGATAGCCTTGTGTGAGAAGAATGAGGGCTGGATGATCCTTCACAGTGCTCAATATACCCATCGGAAGGTCTGATTGAAGGTTTTCTGTTTTCATTTATGTTCAATCATCATGTCACCGAAAGATGTGCATAACCGACCCATTGTATATTGGCCTACTTTGCAATACCTAACACCAATATTGCTTTGGGGCAACCACCACCAACCCAACACCGGTTAGCTTTGGGTCCGCGTTGATGCGCTGGTTATGTGTACTTTGAGCTTGTCATAGTTTGTTTCTGTTTATAATATGAACAGTGTATAGTTCTTCTGCTTCTTCCACGCTAAGACTTCGCAATCGTCCTTTTGGGATACATGATGCAATGCTATATCGTACTTCAGGATTTCCATACGTATTTGTTTCTCGTGTGGCACAGTTTCGGTTTTCAACCATGATAAAAACTGAACTATCCAATATCTCGTTTTCTACTTCTAAACCTGCATTGAATCGAATGGTTGAAGAATTCGCAAAGTCGTTTCCAGAGTCATGGTAATTCCCTAGATAGGTGCCGTAGTCTTTCCACCTATGAAATTCGTAGCGCATAACCCCTACATACTGCAATTCCGCTCCTTTCGCTTGGTAAACAAGAATTGGTGGCAACGAAGGATTGAGCGCATCACTATCGGCAGTAATACGGACATCAGCAAGAATGAAACGATAGCCTCGTTTGGCGGTATTGTAGAGCCATCGACTATCATACCGATCGTGCACAAAATTGTTGCCAGTACGAACGGAAGTGAATTGCACTCTGAGCGGCCCCACACGAATATCTCGTTTCTCTTTTAGAACCTTGAAGCCAAGTCGTTGACGACGCTCCTCAGCGACACGTGCGGCCTCACGCCGAGCAACGATAGCATTTAGGCTGTCTCTAGCGATTGATGCTTCGGCACTTTGAGGATATATTTCTGCGAGAGCTTTGTACTCCGCTTCTGCTTCACTAGCACTGGAACTTCTTGCTGCGCGAGCTAAACGTTCATGAGGAGTGTTTTCCAATTCTTCTACTGTTGCCATAACAGTGGAAAGACTATCCTCTAGTGAGGCAATGCGACGTTTTGCTGCGTCATAATCGCTTTGAGGAACGCAGCCTGTCAGCAATAACGTTAAGACAATGAGCAATGTGATTTTGTACATGGTATTGTAAGTTAATCTATAGTGCTGAGTAAACATAACGTTTGCCATGACACGCTGAGAAATCAGTGCGCTGAAGGTGCGCGAGCCATTCTGTATGGCTCAGCTATCAGCCGAATGGAGGATATTTTCATTCAATCGCATACTTTGCCAGCCTGGTGGCACACGAGCTCCTCGTTTGAGCTCATCATACCGTTGTATTACCTCAAATCAACAACATCGTTTGTAACAATAAACTGGGTACCTCTATTAATTGTCATGAGCGTCATGAGTACGAGGCGGACGGAGCACAGAAACCGGAGTGTACACATAGTACATGAGGATTTCGAGCACCGACCAACGAAGCAATCACGACGTGGAATAAATTATTAGAGGTGCCTTTATGGTTTTTCAGCATAAGAAAGAATGTAGTCCAAGCCAGCGTAGACACTGTCTGCAGAGCGATTGAATGTTGATTGTGCAAGAATCTTTGCAAGCGGATGCAGCTTGCCGACAAAGGTTCTGTCTCTTGACAGATACTCATGAAGAGGCGTATAGACATCGTCACGTATCGATTCAATATCAATGTTGGCAAACCCGGCTTTGGAGAGTTTTTCGTTGTAGACCGGGATCAAGTAGTAGTTTTCTTGCGGAATATTGAATTTAACCGCTACCATGTTCCATGAAATCCACTGCTCTACTCGCCTGAAAGGATTATCGGAGTTTTTCATGGGTAAAATGTCCGCTGTTACAAGCCTCCCGCCCGAACGCAGAACGCGGAACGCTTCCTTGAAAAAATCCTCACGGGTTCTATAGTGGAAAGCACTTTCCACGGAAACAACCAGATCAATGGATTCATTTTCAATCGGCATCTCTGTTGCCGAACCTTCTCGTAAATCTATTGATTTCTCAAGCCCCGCATCTGCAACATTCATCCGGGCTCGCTCTACCTGAGAATTCGTAATATTCAGCCCGATAATTTTGTCGGGTTTCATGTTCCTCGTCCAGAGGATGTCCTGATCGCCAAAACCATACCCGCAATCCAATACGGTATCGCCCGGGCCCATGCCGCCTCTTTTTGCCACCAGAAGAGCAAGCTCTTCACTGGCTTCATCAATTGTGTCCACATCCCGCCAATAGCCAAGATTCAGATATAACGCATTCTCGGTAAGAGAAGTGGTGCCTATCAAATCATAGACTTCCGTTGTCTTCAACCCGTGGAAAGGATTGAAAAGCCAGTTCAGATATGCAAAAAAGCGCCCTATCGTGTTGTCTGACATGGTAAATCATCCGTTTCCGCTGAAAACGCCTGTATCATACTTGCCGCCCGTCAATAAGCTTCTTAACCTCTGAATGGGCTTGAATGTTCAGAAGTGGACCGTCCTTGTCGAAAAACAGGGGGCACATGTCCAACATGCAGAATGTATCAGAGGATGTGATTCAGAAAGGAGCTTAATGCTTGGACTCAGAGGCACAGGCACGTTAGCACCCGCGTCACTTTGAATCCATTGTTATATCATATCTATTTTTCCAGTGTTAACCATTGCGTATCTCTGTCACCACCAGCATTAACATACAACATGTATTTAGGCACTGTTGGTTTTTTCCTTAGCATGTCAGGCCAAACTGCTATGCTACCATCAAAACTCACTGAATATGGCAGATTAATTATTTCAAGGGTTAGAAAATGCACGTCGTTGTAGACGCTAAAAGTAATCCGCTTCGGTGACGGAGCCTTACTAACTTTAGGTGCCGGGAATATTACTGCCCTGTCAAACATCAAGCAACAAGGATAGACATAGCCTGATTCCACAATTACCCCAATATCCGGTTCGTGCAACTTATCACCATCTAAATCAACAACTTTCGCACCATCCAGCGAGTAATTGCAGCCACGAATCTGTTTTCTGACTATTTCAAGCGATGACTGCATGATCCAGTTATACCCAATCGCCTTAAACCACATCAGATATGCGGCAGTGATGTATCCAATCTGGACCTCGTTGATATGTTTGGTGACCTCTGGAGTAAATTCAACACTTAATTCTTCTCCCAGCGGAACTGACGCAACCTTTCCTGGTGGATTCCGATTGATGGGCAGAAATACCTCAACAGCTCCATCTTTCTTGGAGACACCAACCTGCCCAGAGACTTGTACCCCATTAACAGTTAAATACTTACTTTTAGTTTTTGCGTGAAAGAACGTTCCTTCTGGGTTCTTCAATACACATAGATATTCTCCAAACCACTTATCCTGTAGTTTGCCGAAGTCGCTGTTGCAGGTCTTACATAATACCGTCCATTCCTTGCCTCCAGTTGACTCCGGGACAATATGCCCTACTGTATACTTATCCACATCCTTTTCAGCATGTAGCTTTGTCATACATGTTGGGCATAACAGATGCTCGTCAAAACCTTCTCCAAAACTGGAGAGGTGTTGACTCAAATACTTAGCAAGCTCTTGTCGTGCTTTCTTACTAGGCATAGATATAACTCCCGCATCTCAAGCAAAGCAACGTAGCGGATTTACCCGAGCATGCGCTTGTTAGATTTCATTTAGCACGTCATCAATAAAATCATTTACAACTCTTTTCCAGTGATGGAGATTACCGTGATTTATCGGTTTGGCTCTATGGTGCCCCCTACCTGGATTGTCATTTTGGTCGACTCGATGAACAATGTGATGCCTTCGTGCCATAAGACGCCCGATTTCATTGAAATGACGTGCTACTCGCGCAGTGGAAATACCACAGCTTTCAAGAAGCTTCTTTAACTCTCCAATGTTGTTGTAATTGGACTTTTCAAGATATGCTGAAACGGAATCTTTAAATAGTTGATTTATGGTCTTAGCTCTATGGGGCTCCAGATCTCCAAGAGTAAATTTTTCAGCTCTACCCGAAGTGCCAATAAGAGGAATATCTTTTAAAACATCATGTCCAGCCTGCGGCAATTTCCACTCGGCCAATGTGCGGAGGAAGTCCTCCAGTGTGGCATGAAGAAAAACAACCGCTCCTCGAAGAACATCACTCGAAGCAACCGGACGCCGACCTTTTCCCGCACCAAGTAGATGAACTTGATAAACATTTATTAGGTTATCTACGCGAGCCAAATTATCATTCGCTGTTGTTCTTAATTGTTGTTTCTTATCCAAGGCCCAATGTCTCACTAATTTTTTGAAATTTAACGGCCGAGTTTAGCGGAATGGGCGGAGTACGCCTGCAACATTATCTATTTTATCTGTGCTACAGATTTTTTTTATCACCTGTCAACAATATACAGCATAAACACTTTTTTCAGATCAAAACATCCGCTCACTGCCTAAAAGCAGGTAGGATTTGATGCTTTTTATACCAGCTATGCAGCTACTGCATACTTCTCTATCAGCATTATTCCTCAATCTTCAAGAACCGGAAAGCACGTAGGAACTCTCTCCAAATTTTGCCGAAAGGGAACCTCGATGCGGGAAATCAGGTTAATTCAATACAAGGTTTGTATATTCAATGCAAAGTAAAATCACGAGTAATGAGCACCGTCACCGTCAACATATCCTTTCAGGATTCTCTCCTGAGTGAGATCGATAAAACTGCAAAGCGTGAACACCGCAGCCGATCAGAGCTGATACGTGAAGCCGCAAGACTCTACATTCAACGCCAGTGCCAGTGGAATGACCTTTTTCAGCTCGGGGACCGAATCTCACAGGAACAACAGCTAACCGTAAAGGACATCGAAGAGGAAATCGCCGCTACCCGTAAAGAGAACGCGGACAATCGATGAAAATTGTCTGCGATACCAACATTCTCATTTCAGGGATTCTTTTCGGTGGCAAACCGCGTGAAATCTTGCGTCTCTGCGCTTCCGGGACCGTAACCAACTGTATCTCTCCCGATATCCTGAAAGAAGTCGAGGAGGTTTTGCTGCGACCGAAGTTCGGCCTTAAAGAAACGCAGGTATACGAAATCATCCGATTGTTCAGAGACACCTTCACGCTCGTCAGCCCTGACAGACGCCTTTCGGTCGTCACTGCCGACCCCGACGACAACCGAATTCTCGAAGCTGCCCTGGCAACCAAAGCAGATGTAATTGTCTCCGGTGACGCTCATCTGCTCGATCTGGTTAACTGGAACGGCATCCCTGTTCTATCGGCTGACACCTTCCTTAAAAAAATTACCTGAAAAGAACTTCAGCCTCATCTTATCGAGGAGCGACAAAGACTCGATACGTTTTTTCTTAGGCTTTTTTTGAAGACTCTGAGTTCATAATCTACCTCTAACGCCAAATTGAGCGGCGGCCGGCATGGAGTGCAGCGAACGGCTTGAACGCCTTGGTTATAACCCAACATCCTTTCTTTCCAGACCCATGAACTCTTGCCATACCAGATTTGGCTCCCACTCAGCAATAATGACTTTCTTCGCTTCTTCAGAACTCACTTTGTGGACCAATCTGAAATACTGATACAGGAATGCTGACACTCTGTAATTCACGACACAATGCACCCAGCACTTCTTCCCTTCAAATGCCTGCATAAGAGAGAAAAATGACCTCAGATGCTCAGCCGTAGGTGATTCGAATGGAACGGCAAGATGCACGTACATCATCTTTCGCGCTGTTACGATGTAACCTTCTTCCGGTATCGCGTTGTCGGAGTTTGGCATCGCCAGATTGATCACCACTTCAAAACCTGCTTCAGCGATTTCCTTAAACTGCAGTTCTTCAGGCTGCCCGGAAGAAGCTAAGCTTTCCGAAATCGCCTTATAGTTTGTGATTTCCTCGATGCTCATTGATTATAACGCATGGCATAACCGGCAATTTTCGTAATGCATAGCGGCAAGAAAATTGTCCGTGTTCATGCAAATGCCAAGATAGTTTTAACACCATTCGTGTTTTGAATTCATTTAAATAATCGAAAAACGAAATACCAAATACATCCAAAAATACTTCTTCGTTATTTTTATTTTTAAGTAATTGATGATAATAAACAATGAAGCGGTCGCGTCCATATGTATTTATCAAATCATCCACAATGCATCCGAATTCGGAGTATATAAAATAGTACTTGTTTTTCAGCTTGAACTCTTTGGGTTCAATTGGTGCCTGCTGCAACGGCTGCGGCCACCAGTAGGGATGAAAAAAGACATCTTGTGATAAATGTTCAGCAACTTCCCGTTGAGTAAAATAGCCTGCTTTACCAAACTGGTCAGCCGAGTATACGGCGATACCTTCATTAAGCCATGCAGGGAATGTAAACGTTCCAAACAAAGATAAGTTCTGTTGAGTAAGCGAATGTGATAGCTCGTGCTGAAGATACACCCTAAAGGGTTTTTCATTTGCAATTGCTTCATTCTGTACTTTTCTTGAAAATACGATTCTACCAAAAAAAGGAAATGACTGAGCACGCGTTAACGAACCCGTTATTCTTTTCCTGATCAGATTCGCAAAGAATAATATCAACTTTCCTCTTATACTTAAGACGATGAGTTTTTTCGTTTTCATCGATTAATTCGTCAATTTCCTCCAAAGTTGGCAGACTGTACCCTTTGTGATAGTAAACAGTTGCTTTTTTGTAGATTTTCTGCTCAAAGCCAACAATTACCGGACTATAAGGAAGCAACCTTCCATATACAGACGAATATCCAATTATGATAATTAAAACGACAAAAACACTGATGCTTAATACTTTGATTTTTTTTGAATTCATTATTATTTGCTATTTGCTCTTTCATCCTAACGATCAAGCTCAGTGGCGCGGCTTTTCCGCATCCGCTGAAGCGTCTTGTTCGGCACTAATCAATGTTTTTCTGAAAACGACCTGTCCGTCGTCAAGGTAACCATCTTTATACCAACCAAGATGTAAATAAAATCCTGCAGCTCGAAGTTCAGATTCCGGTCCTGTCGAAAGCCACGCTTTTTGAACTCCCCCTCTACGCAGTCCTTCTTCGGCGACATTCATAAGCGCCCGTCCAAACCCTTTGCCTTCGAATTCAGGTCTTACAAAACAGGCGAAAACGTAACCATCCGAAACTTGCACCATTGAGAATCCGACGGGCTGACCGTCTTCCTCAGCGATGGTCGTAATATAGTCTTCCCCTTCAATCATTTCCTTGACGCTTTGAATGGTTATGCCGAGGCTTGCCAGTTCCTCTCGTGATTGGTAGTTCTCCACGACCGAACACCGGATATCAAATAATGTCCCGGCGTCATTGGCCAACGCTGGTCTCAATTTCATAAGCTTTTGTCTTTTGCTGCCGAACATTATTTAGTATCTGTACTACAGCTTTTCTTGTAACACACCAAAATAATATATCGCATAAACACTCCTCTCCGACACACAACTTGCAAATTCTGACTATATATGGGTAGTGCGTACACACCGTTAACCAGCGCGGGGATCGTGAGGCGCTGGAATAATTCGGGAGATTTATATTTTGAAGGAAATGGTCTGCATTTTCCGGCCCACGCAGGCCAGTACAGTTAATGTTTGCCAGAACATCTCCATAAAATGAAATCGCGATGACAAAAGAAAATATCTCGATAAGAGACGAGAAAAAGTACGATGCCGACGTCATTACCGAAGTGACTGCGGCAGCCTTCGAGTCCCTGGAATTCAGCCACCAAACGGAGCAGTTCATCATCGAGGAGCTTCGCTCCGCAAGGGCCTTGACCTTATCACTGGTCGCAGAAGTAGATGGCCATGTTGTGGGGCATATTGCATTTTCTCCCGTGACCATTTCAGACGGCGCCACTGATTGGTACGGACTTGGGCCGGTTTCAGTGCTGCCGACCTATCAGCGAAAGGGTATTGGCACAGCGCTGATACAGGAAGGTTTGTCACAATTGAAAGACCTCGGCGCCAAAGGCTGCTGCCTCATCGGGCATCCGCAGTATTACAGAAAATTTGGATTTGACAATGTTCCCGGGTTTGGGCTGAAGGGAGTTCCAGAGGAGATATTTTTCGCACTTTCTTTTGACGGCTGTTTTCCGCAGGGTAACACCACGCTCCATGAAGCATTCAAAGCAACCGGCCCGCAAGCGCCTGCAGGGGACAAGGCCGAGTCACCCCCCTGATGCTCAACGTCCTACAACAACCCTTTTGCCCTCAACACCCTCTCCACAATCTCACGGGCAACCGCTCCTGAAGGATTTTCTCCCCCGGTGATGTTGCACGCAAAAACATACACCTCTCCCCTGCTCTCAACAAACCCCACAAACCACCCCAACTCCCCCGCTGCACTTGTACCGGAGCCTGTTTTACCATAGAAAACTCCTTTTTCAGTTTCGGCCACCTGCATAACATCACGCAATATTGCAACGTTTTGTTCGGAAAAAGGTAGCTTTCCATCAAGCAGTTTGTTCAAAAGCGCGACCTGCTTATCGGCACTTATCATAATTGATACTCTTCCCGGATCGGGAAGCCAGAAAACATCGATTCCCGCCGAGATATCCTCATTACCGTAACTTATCTTTTCAATATAGCTTCTCATACTGTCTACGCCGATTTGCCGCGCCAGAATCTGATATGCAGGAACCGCCGAGACACGAAACGCTTCGTGAAGCGTCAAATTCCTGTTCCACGCGTCATAATTGCGATGCACCCCGTCCCATATGTACCATGGCTCATCCGGCCCTTTGAGCAAACCCAGTTCCAGCCCGATAAGCGTGTTGTAGATCTTGAAGGTGGAACAGGGAGCAAGGCGCTGTGCGGCACGCACTGTATCGACGGATATCGTCTTGTCTGAAGAACGGTTGTGGAGCACAAACGCGGTATCGTAACCCATGAAGAGCGACTTGTCGATGTGCTGTGCCCTGGAATGCAGCGGAAGCAGGAGGAAAAGAAAAAGCAAAGGCGTCAGTCGGTTCATAAGCGCAGCATCTTCAAGGATTGTTGAGCTGTTGAGTTGTTTTTTTAGATAAATTTTCAGGAATACGGCTGCCTGATGACGGTTTTCCATTTTGCCGGATCGGCGCGGCGGATGTCACTGAGGTAAATCTCATGGTGTTTGCCCCTGCGCACTTTCCCGCTCTCTTCAATAAACGCATGCACCTTTTCTATCGTCGGCCCTTCTTCTGAAAACGGTCCGACATGCATGATTTGCGCTGCCTCTCCTTCTTCAAACAACGCAAAACGGAGTTGCGACAGCGATACCGGATTCTTTTTTGCTCTCACCTGTTTAATCGCACTTTCAACCAGAGCATGGGAAATAAACTCCGGCTGCATGATCATCAGCGTCCATTTCCATGCCTCCTTGCAATCAACCGAGAACGTCGACATGTCATCCGACCACCACAGTCCCTCAAGCGGCATTACGCCATAGTCGATCCCCATGTCCCCTTTTTTCACCATGAACTTCAGTGCATACGAAACCGAGTACAACGCCTCTACTGCATCCTGGAATTCCTGAGAAGTATTGGGATCGCCTTGTCCGTCGATCATCAGAAAATTCATTCCGGGAACCGTCACTCTTCCTACACTTTTCACCGACGGCTTGTAAAGGTGTTTCAGCTCTTTTTTGAAATCAATTTTTTTCATGATCAGGTTTGGAGAGTGTAGAGTTGGCACATGGACAATTTTGAGCTGTAACTTTAACTGTAAAGATCAAGCTAAAAAAGCTCCCGGTTTATCGGAAGCTTTACTTGCCGCCACAGGCCACAGAGAGGTCAAGATCTTCTTTTCTTGTTCTGTAAGCACCCGCTTTTGATGGATGCCTATGACCTGGATATCAAATGAAGAAAAAAGATCGTGAACACAAGCAAATCGTCTTCACTGGATGAATCATAGATAAATGGAAATCATGCTGATTCAAGGGTATCGGAAATCCATCTGTTAAGGCTTTTACCTGCCTTGACTGCTTTGATGAAAACTTTATGATGCAGTTCGGGACTCATCCTCAGCACTAATTTCCCTGAAAACGGTTTATTCGGTTCTTCTCCTCTTTCCCGACAGAACTCGAGATAATCCTCAACCGACTCCCTGAATGTAGTTTCTATCTCATCCACGGTTTTACCCTGAAAGGTGATGACATCCCTGGTATCAAGCACTTCCCCGTGGAAAATGCCCGCCTCGTCGTCATATTCCACATGACCAGTATATCCTTTGTGTGAAAGCATAATTATCGTACTCCTGCCTCCTGTAAAAAGCGCCTCATTGATTGCAAAGCTCCTTTGTCTGTTTCTTTTTGAGGGTGAGGCCGGTGAAAAACAGCCCGAACCCCATTAAGGACGATGCGAACTCTCGACCCTCTCCCTTCAGATATCTCGGCTCCAAGCGCACGTAAAAGATTCTCGATGTCATTCCATTGGACATCCGCCCTGACCGGGTTCTGAAAAATCCTGTCAAGAATCTTTTGCTGCCTCTTATTCATGATACTATTTTATAGTATCAATTTTATTTTTTATAAACAAAAAGCTCCCGGTTTATTGGGAGCTTTTTTTTGATGCGGAGAGAGAGGGATTCGAACCCTCGATAGCCCTTGTTAGAACTATGACGGTT
>OFES01000085.1_pt1 | contig 13132 bp, 12 predicted proteins | sample 1521151 | NCBI WGS metagenome assembly OFES01 (sample SAMN04272335, study PRJEB24112) | coral metagenome | biome: Coral reef; feature: Shallow seawater; material: Coral tissue | host: Coral | place: China: South China Sea | collected 2014
ACGGCTTCATCTGGCATTGAATTATCGCACACCAGTTGAAGTACACACAGCTTAATAACTGTCAACTATTTCAGGACGGGACACTCATTCATTTTTTGTTGATACCCTATGATTGAATTTGAAAACCGGCAGTTGTTGCGGATGTACGTGGGTGAGCAGGCGAAACATCATCACCGTCCACTTTATGAGGTGATTATTGCCAGAGCCAGGGAACAGGGGCTTGCCGGTGCAACCGTGTTCAAAGGCATTCTTTCCTACGGCATGAGCGGGACGGTGCATACGGCCAAGATTCTGGAACTTTCCCAAAGCCTCCCGGTTGTCATTGAAATTATGGACACTGAAGAACGGATCGGAGAGTTTCTGCCGTTTATCGAAGTCCTTGCACGGGAATCGGGGGCACATGTACATGTGACACTCGAAGAAGTACGTTCGACCGTTATCCTTCCGGAAAAATAGACGATAACGCCGGCAAATCTGCCAGGAGAATAAAGGAGGCCTGAAAACAAAAAAGCGGGGGCCGTGATGATATGACCCCCGCTTTCTGTTTTCTCCGGAACCGGGCGTTACGCTTCAGCAGCCTGAAGGGCAACATAGTTTGCCCTGATTGTTTTTTCCAGATCTTCGTCGCTGTGCGCGGTGCTGGTGAACATTGCCTCGAACTGTGACGGGGCAAGGTAGACCCCCTGATCGAGCATGGACTGGAAATACCTGGAGTATTTCTGCAGATCCGAAGCAACTGCATCATCATGGTTTTCAACAGGCTTTTCGGTAAAGAAAAGGCATGCCATCGAGCCTACACGGTTCTGGGTATAGTTCAAACCGAGCTTCTGCATGTTGTCCCTGAAGCCTTCCTCGAGGATTGCCGCTTTTCTTTCGAGTTCGGGATACGGGTTGTCATCCTTGAGTATCTGCAGGGTTGCAAGACCGGCGGTGATCGCAAGCGGGTTGCCTGAAAGAGTGCCAGCCTGGTAAACATCGCCGAGAGGTGCAATTTTTTCCATGATTTCCCGTTTGCCGCCGAATGCGCCAACCGGAAGACCGCCGCCAATGATCTTGCCCATGGTCGTCAGATCCGGGGTGATGCCGTAAAGTTCCTGTGCGCCGCCGAGGGCTACGCGGAAACCGCACATGACCTCGTCGAAAATCAGGACAATACCTTCCTGTGTGCAGTAGTCGCGGAGGCCCTGGAGGAACTCTTTGTTTGCGGGTATAACGCCGGTGTTTCCTGCAACAGGTTCGATAATGATAGCAGCAACGTTGTCCTTGTTTTCATTGGCCAGCGTTTTAACCGACTCGAGATCATTGTATTTTGCGTTCAGGGTGTCATTGGCGGTGCCTTTCGTGACGCCCGGGCTGTCGGGTGTGCCGAGTGTCAAAGCGCCGGAGCCTGCCTTGATCAGAAAGCTGTCACCATGGCCGTGGTAGCAGCCTTCGAACTTGATGATTTTATCGCGGCCTGTGTAACCTCTGGCAAGACGAACTGCTGACATGGTGGCTTCCGTTCCGCTGTTGACCATGCGGACCATCTCGATCGAAGGAACGATCCGGGTCAGAAGCTCTGCAATTTCAATTTCCAGCTCGATCGGAGTTCCGAAACTGGTTCCGATTTTTGTCAGGGTGTTTTCGAGCGCTGCAGTTACTTTAGGGTGCATGCTGCCGAGAATGAACGGGCCCCACGAACCAACATAATCAATGTAGGTGTTGCCGTCGACGTCGGTCATATAGGCGCCCTCTCCTTTCGCCATGAATACCGGTGTGCCGCCGACTGATTTGAAGGCTCGAACCGGTGAGTTTACCCCGCCGGGAATAAACTGTTTTGCTTGCTCGAAAAGTTCTTTTGATCTGGTGAGTTGAGGCATATTTACCAATCCGGTTAAAGATTACAAGAAAACATGATAGGTGATTAACAAACATTCAAGATAGAAATACTCGTGAAGATATGAAACCCTGAATGTCATGAAAAGGGATTTCGGCTGAATGCTTTATTCCGGGCCTGAGAGGATCTGGGAAATGATCTTCCGGTTTTTTGCGGACGGTTTGCGGTCGCTGTGTATTGAGCAATAGTTCTGAAGGATGTCGCAGAGCTGTCTGCTTTCCTCTATGGGGATGTCAAGGCTCTCGATGGAGCGGATATCGATACCGCTGAGCGTTTGCATGAGCAGATAAACCGGAACTGTAAGAAGTTGGCCGGACTGTCCGGAAGTAGTGGAATGTGCCGGTAGCGCAACACCACCAGGATCATAGAAAAGGCAGAGTTCGCTGACCGATCCGTCCCGAATCATCGGCATGATGGGCTTGCCGGTAGTGACACAGCGTTCAATGGAGGGTTCAAAACCCATGTCCGAGATCAGCCTGAGCATAAACCATGCAACGGCAGCGTCGGCGTTCCGGCAGGGGATGCACAGGGTTTCAAGTGTTACTGCGAGAAGATCAAAAAGGCGGGTATTCTTTTCCTCGTTGCCCGTTGTGTTTCTCAGCGTCTCTATAAGCCGGTAAACCGCACTGAATCGCTTTATGCTGGGTTCGGCGGTCATCGGGCTCCGGATGATACGAGCTTCGCTGACAAGCTGTATGTCTCTGTTATTCCTTTTGTAAAGGACCACTTCCAGCAGGTTTCCTGTGCTGAACAAGCCTGAAAGCCTGCTTTTCGGGTTTCTTCCTCCCTTGAGTATCACTGAAATCCGCCCGAAGTCCCTGGTATAAAGGGAGCATATTTTCGACTGGTCCTTGAATTTGACCTCTTTGAGAACGACACTCCGGGTTTTGGTAAGCACGGTACGGATTTTTTTATTCAGGAAAATAATTATATATATCCCGGCCTGCTTTTGCACAGGCTTGGGCACGCGAGCTTGACAACAGCATACATAAATAATAGACAGAAATAGATTAAGGAGGAAACTTCGATGCCAACCTATCAGTATCGTTGTAAGCAATGTGGATGTGAAAAGGAAGTTTTTCAGCGGATGGGTGACGACGCGCTGACAACATGCCCGGAATGCAACGCTGAAGAGTATGAGCGGGTTATCAGCGCAGAAGGAGGGTTTCTGCTTAAAGGTTCCGGATTTCACAACACCGACTACAAGAAAAAAAGTGCTTGTGATGATTCGCCCGGCGCGTGTCCTTCAGGAAAGTGTCCCCTTGCCAAGTAAGGGTCTTGTCTAAAACACCGGTTTTTCATTGTAGCGCAGTCTGAAACCGGGAAGGTTTATTTTGGGGCTGCCCCTCAGTTTGTTCGGGTACTGTTTCCCTTCAACATTGCCGCTAACCGTTATCCTGTCAAGCTTTCCTTCCGTGAAAGACATAACAATCGTGTTGCCGCTTGAATAATTGATTCCCGCCGGGGATGAACCACTGTCATATCCGTGGTAGAGGCTTCTTGCCTGAGAGTCGACCTGTATATCCGTTACTTTTTCCTGTTCATTCAGCTTGATGTGCATGGTTTTGCCACTCAACTGGTTGTAGAGCTGTTTTGTCAGATCAAGGGTATCCCTTGCTGCAAAAAAGGCGTCTCCGCTGACCGTGATCGATTCGACGTTTTTGCTGCCGTTCGATTCCTTGAGCTGCACTTTGATGCTGTCCCCGGAGAGCTGCCGCTCCCCCTGCCATGCAATTGCATCCGTGTATATCCATATCTGGTTTTCAGGATTATTGATGAGCCCCTGTTTTGATTTTGTTATCAAATTGTTTTTCAGCACTCTGCTGCGCACATTGTCTTCCAGCTCTGCAATTCCTGTATTCGGATAGTAAAGCGCCTTGTCGCAGTATACTTCCTGCTTGCGGTCGGTCATGAAGATGTTGCCTCGTAACTCCACGACACCGCTTTCGAGAAACTCTGTGGCCCTGTCACAGGTGAGCAGCATGTTTTCGTGGGTAAATACGACATTACCCGAAACGGAGCGAACCGGTTCGATTCCGCCGGCAGGGGAACGATCCTCGCCACCCTGCAGCCTGTCTGCCTGCTGCAAAACAATTTTCTTTTTTTGCGCACAGGCAGTATTATGCTCCAGTCCCACGATAGCATCATGTACCTGAAACAGCAGCAAAGAGAGCAGTGTGCACGCAAGTGTTTTGATTCCCCTCATTATGGTTTTATCTATAGGGATAAACATGGTTGAAGTAATGTAAAAAGGATTTGTCTCGTGAAAAAGATTCTTTTAGCCGCCGGTGATCGTTGTGGTTTGTTGAAGGTGCTGCCGTTATACAAGGCCCTGTGTGAGCATAACGACTACGAAGCTGTGCTTGCCGTCGGTGCGCCGTTGCCTGAAGGCGAACGATCAGGCGAAAAACTTCCAGGTGTTTTCGGCGTTTCTGAAAATGTTGTCCCGGTTGAGGCCGGTGGCGGCACATCTGTCAACCAAATTGCTTCAGCGATGAATGCGTTTGGAGAGCTTCTTGCCAGTGAACAGCCGGATCTTGCCGTTATTGCCGGAGATGATGATGTCTCTCTTGCAGCAGCACTTGCTGCCGCGAAGCTCAGCCTTCCTGTCGCCTCTGTAGGAGCGGGCTTGCGTGACTATAACCGTCGTTCTCCGGCGGAAATCAACAGGGTGCTTATCGATTCGGTAACCGATATTCTTTTTGTCAGCGAACACAGCGGAGAGTATAATCTTATCAGTGAAGGAGTCGAGAAAGACCGGATTTTTTTTGTCGGCGAAATGCTGATAGACAGTCTTGTCGCCGTGATAGGCCGGTCAAACAGCTCGACCGTGGTTGATGAACTGGGGTTGGAGGCTAAAAAATATATACTGGTCATACTTGATCAGGCTGCTTCACTTGACAGCATTGACGTCTTAAAAAACATCGAGGGCGTGGTGAAGGCAATTGCAGAGAAACAACCGGTTCTGATGCTGCTCGGCCCCGATGTTGTCACCGTTCTGCAGGAGCATGAAATGGAATTGGCATTTACATCGGTTCCGGGGGTTCACGTCAGGCCGCTTGCCGCGTATGTCGAGCTGCTGCGTCTTATCAAGGACGCGCTGTTTGTTCTGACCGATTCCTCCCTCGCTCAGGTCGAGTCAACCGTTATGAAAGTCCCATGCCTGACCATGCTTGACGATACCACCAGTCCGGCTACCATCGAGATAGGCACCAATGTTCTGGTCGGGGACAGGCAAGAGGATATCCTTCAGGCTGTCGATGAAGCTTTCCAGGGTAACCTTACAAAGAGAATGGCGATTCCTGAAAAATGGGATGGAGCCGTGACCGGGAGGATTATCGGAGTGCTGGACAGGGTGCTGTAAAAACTTATTTGCTTGATGGCAAGCTCCCAACCTCCTTACAGTTACTCTCGGTTTTTCTATTCGGCCTGTAATTCCGGTACAAATCCTCTGGTGTCTGAGGAAAATAACCAAACATGTATTGACCAATTGTCATAGACACCTGTATACTCAACCCGTTCAAACAAGCAGCCCTGAGTGGACACAGTCCGGTAGGGTCATTGTGCATTAGTTCAAAAAAATGGGAGAAAATCTTGGCAATTCCAACATCGCGAACAAACATCGCAGCTGAAATCAGTATTGATAGGGAAAAATGTACAGGGTGCGGACTCTGCGTATCTGTTTGCAAGGGTTTCAGCATAGAAATAAAAGATGGAGAGGTCGAGGTGAGTGATCATCCGTTGTTTGGATGCATAGGCTGTGGGCACTGTATGGCGATTTGTCCATCGGGTGCAATAGATGTGGTTGGCCGCGCATGTTCGCCCGAAGATTTGTTTGACTTGCCCGATAGGAAAGAAGCTGCAACCTACGAGCAGTTGCACGTGCTTTTTCAGCGGAGGAGAAGCATACGAGAATTCAAGGAGACGCCTATTGAAAACAATCTGATAGAAAAAATCTTGGATGCTTCGCGAACGGCTCCTATGGGGCTGCCGCCTTCAGATGTGAATGTTTTGGTCTTGAACTCCAGGGATACAGTGAGGTTGTTCGCTGAAGATTTTTGCTCTTATTTGGAGGGCATGAAATGGATGGTATCCAGATGGTTTTTGTTTTTGATGCGTTCTTTCTGGGGAAAGGAAAACCATGACATGTTCAAGAATTTTATTAAACCGCTGTTTCATGCCTATACGGAAAATATGCGAAAGGGGGTCAATCTGGTAAGCTATGATGCTCCGTTGGCAATGTATTTTTATGGGTCACCTTATACGGACCCTGCCGATCCGATTATTGCTGCAACCTATGCCATGACTGCTGCTGAAGCACTGGGATTGGGTACCTGTATGATTGGTGGAATACACCCATTTATTCAAAATGGAAGAAAAGCAAAGGAGTTCAGGAAAAAACAGGGGATCAAATTTGCAAGCCGGGAAGGTTTGTTTGTGATATTCGGATATCCAAAAGTAAAATATACCAAAGGAATACGCAGGACTTTTGCATCAATAGAGGTACAGAGGTGACCGTTTTATTCTTTACCGAATTTCCGACGAAAAGATAAGCTTACTAAATTCGCATATTGATCATAGTCTCCCGAAAGTCTCCGCCCTCCCTGTATCATTTGATGGTCTATAGGAGCCTTACCTAAATCCACTAATTCCCAGTTAAGGCTTACTATCGTATTTTTATTTACATCATAATCGAGTCCTGCAGCATACCTCCATTGCCTGTCTACAGGAATATCGGGAAGACGATCGCTTTCTGATATAGGATTACTATCATAAGAGACACCCATTTTAAAAAGAAGTGGTTTGCAAATCCGATAGTGAACACCGCCTCCCACTCTCCAAGTATCTTTCCAGTTTCTGTCGATAGATACAGTAGTTCCGGTTTCTGTTGTTATTTTTGTCTTTTTCATGCTGCTCCAGTCCTGCCAGCCAACATCAAAAACCATGGCAAACTTTTCGGTTATTTCCTGATACAAGCTTGCCATGATACTTCCTGGTATTGTAAAATCTGTTGTGGCAAAAGCATCTTCAAGTCCGGCACGTGTCCAGATAGCGCCGATATTGTTGAAATCTATATCTCCTTTTAATTTCAAATTTACTTCAGATCTATAGGTAACACCTATCCGTGTTTTCCTGGAAGGTTCGAACAGGACTCCCAAGTTATAACCAACCGCCCAATCATCATATTTCATATCGATTTCGCCGTCCGGACTCAGGGGATTAAAAAGAGCTAGTTCTTCCTTTAGATATCCATAATAAATATCCGCTCCTCCTCCTATGCTCATCCAGTCATTAAGACGGATGGCAACTGTAGGGGCTATATCAATGACCATGAGGAAATTGTTCTGTATTAAGTAACGGCCTTTCCAATCATCGTCATAATTTATACCTAATCCGACAGGTGCAGTTATACTTAAACCTGCTGCTATATCAGGATTAATCTTATAAACGATATATCCTCCCCCACTTAGTAAAGCTCCTCCGGCTTGGCCACCGTCACTTCCACGCCTCGTATTGTTTTTATCTGAATGGAACCGGGTTGAAAGAATCATAATTTCACTTCCGAAAAGAAGCTCGTTTCTTTTAAGGCCTATCATTCCGGCAGGGTTAAAGTAGGACGTAGACGCATCATTGGCTAATGCCGCCTGACCAACGTTTGCAGTTCCGATACCAGGCTGGGCCTGTTCATAAAGCTGGATTCCTCCAGCTTTCGCTTCCTGAGAAAACCAAAAAATAAAAAACCACACTCCAATAAAAACATAAAAGATGCTTTTATATATTTTTATCATGTGCATTAATGTCTTTATTTTCTCGGCGTTACAATATTAAACCAGAAATCAAACTGATCCATCAAAAGGAACAGCTCTTCGACCTTCAGTTTACTTCCCTCGATCTTAAGGTTGCCTGCCTTTCCTTCTTTTCTGAAAGAAGATTCTTTCAGGATAATCCTGTTTAAAGCATCGCGGGTTAGAGTAATCGTTGCATCTGCATTTTTAGCCTGTATACTGTCTGTGTGATTCAAAACAGCATTCTCCAGGGATAAAACATACGTTTCATTTGTGTCGGTAAATACCCAGTTGATAATGATTTTTTTGCCTTCAGCCTTAGGGCCGTTAAGCCGTACTCCTAAAAGATCAAAAAACATACCAAGCGGCATAGCTTCAATAGCAGAAGGACTGGCTGATGTGGAGGCCACAGCGGTTTTATCAACCCCCTTGCGTAATTCCTGGGCTCCGCTCAGGTAAAAGTTCCTCCAGGGGCCGGACTCTGCCTGGTATCCCAGCTGTTCAAGTGCATCTGCTTGAAGTTCACGTGCTTCAGTATTGTGTGGGAATGCAAACACAACATGATTTACAACTTCGGCTACCCAGCGGTAATCACCTTTTGTATAAGCCTTGCGGGCCTTTGCGATCACATTATCCGGGCCTCCCATAAATTCCACGTATCTTTTACTTGCTTCGACAGGGGGATAAGGATGAAGAGTGGCAGGGTTGCCATCGAACCAGCCGAGGTACTTAACGTAGGCTGCCTTGACATCATGGTTGATGGTACCGTAGTATCCGCGGCTTGACCAGTTTTCTTCCAGACTTTTGGGCAGTTGGATCATTTCTGCAATCTCGGTCATGGTGTAACCGTGGTTTGCAAGACGAAGCGTCTGGTCATTTATATACTTATACGTATCGCGCTGTTTTTTAAGATGATCCAGAACTCTCTCTTGACCCCATACCGGCCAGTGGTGCATGCCGTATAATACGTCTGATTTATCAGCCCAGCGCTTTATAGTTTCGTTAAGGTATTTAGCCCAGGCTAAAGGATCTCGAATTTGGGCACCACGAAGCGTGTAAACGTTATGTAAAGTGTGGCAGGCGTTTTCTGCAGCCGTAAGCGCGCGAAGCTCGGAAATGTACCAATGCATCTCAGTAGGCGCTTCGGTATCCGGTGCAACCAGAAACTCGAATGTAAGACCATCGAGCTTCATTACCTGTCCGGTCTTCTCGATAGTAACAGTTGGCGGTATGATGGTGACTGTTCCTTCTGATACTGTCATTCCAAGACCTGCTCCCACCTGTCCTTTTGGCCCTGCCGGCAGGAGGTTGCCATACATATAGCTTGCCCTGCGGGTCATAACATTGCCTGCCAGGACATTTTCGGTTAATGCTTTTTCAAGGAAGTTTATAGGTGCTATTATCTTTACTTTTCCCGACTCTACATCCTCTTTTGATACAACTCCTTCCACCCCGCCATAATGATCTACGTGACTGTGAGAATGCATAACCGCTATGATCGGTTTTTGGGGCCGGTGCTGATAGTAAAAATCAAGCGCTGCTTTTGCTGTCTCAGCCGAAATCAAGGGATCCACCACGATGATACCTGTATCACCTTCGATGATCGTCATGTTGGATAAGTCAAAGGTCCGAACCTGATATATCCTTTCGGTCACCTTGAAGAGACCGTATATCGCAACAAGCTGAGACTGTCTCCACAAGCTGGGATTAACAGTCTCCGGTGCAGGTTCATTTTCTTTTATGAATGAAAACGGTGTAAGGTCCCAGACGATATTACCGTTCTTATCGCGAATTATAAGCGTATCCGGCTTGGCGATTAAACCTCTTTTGGCATCTTCAAAGTCCTGTTTGTCACTGAATGGCAATTCTTTGAGTAAGCGTGCATACAGCTTCTCTGTAAAGACAGTAGCGTTTTTAGGGGAGGCGTTTTTTTCAGGTATTGAGGTTGTTTCATGCCTGCCGCAGGAGAGTAAGGGAAGCAGTATAAAAAGAGCTATAGCTGATTGTACACTGATAAATTGCTTTTCTCTCATTTTATTCTCCCATGATAACACATAGTGCAGGTACTTGCTTACACTACTTTGTTAGAGGTGCTCTTCATTCATTTATAGGGATATCTGGTTTTATCTTCCACAGGTTTGTGTGTTCTGAGAATGACATTTCCTCCTCGTACACACCTGACAAAGTTCCCGGAGCGTACAGCATCACCCTGAGGGCCTCTGAACATTGGGGTGCCGACGACTTTAGGGTCGCTTCTCTGGGCGCCCGCTCCGTGGACATCCATGATTCTGCCATTCATTTTTCCTATAGCTCTTCCAAACGCGACATAGGCAGCACTTTCTCCGGGGTCCGGGCCATCTAAATGTGTGGTGGATGTCCAGAAGCATGGATAGTCTTTTGCCCCGGCTTCATTGATAATGGATGTTGTTTGGAATACGGTATCAATAGCGGGAGAATCCGTCGCATCGGGTGAATGCGAGTAATCAACAATATACTGAAGTTCCTTGGCATCAGGCAGGCGCCAGTCATCATAACCGGCGTATTCAAGGGTTTCGCTATATTCAAGAGCATCTTCCCAGTTCATCGGCTTTCCGCTGTCGGCTTTCATCCACATGAGCCCCGTTGCCCTGTCGGTGATTGTACCGTCACCGTTATCGACAAAATCATTGGCACCGTATGCGTTTCCACGGACATAACGAGCGTAGAACTTTTTTTCCCTGGATGATCCCGGTTTTTTATATCCGTATCCTTTTATCCTGCCATCGGCAAAATTAACCCCGAAAAGCGTTTCACTGCCGCCCATTGTCATGCTTGTATATGTAGTAGTTGTCAGCCACTGTGCGTCTATATATCGTTCTCCTGCATCAACCTGACCATACTTGAAGTCAAAGTAATCCGTATTAATGAAAGGTATGGCGTTGCTCGGGATTGAAGACATGCCTCCAGCGGAAACACCCGTATATCCCCTGAAATCAATAAGGGAATACAGCTCTTTGATGCTCGGCACTCTCCAGTCGGAATACCCCCCAAGTTTCATCTCCCGTGCTATCTTTTCTGCCTCGACAAGAGACACTTTGTTGTCATCGACGGCTTTGGACCACATCAAGCCTGTATTAAGATCGGTAACGGTTTCGTTGCCATTATCCCTGTAGGACGGAGGGTTACTTACATATTGGGCATCTTGCCCATAAAAAGGCTCTTCCGCCCTGGGATATGATATTGCGCGAGTATTGTCATAACATTGTACCTGACCGGTATCTACGATTACATTTTCCGCTGCCCTTGCCGGCAAAATGCTGCTGGCCAAGAAAGGTAAAAGGAATAAGACCATTTGTCTTTTAATCATTTCTCTGCTCCTTTGTTTATCGGAGAGTTGTAAATCTAATCATGCATCAGACAGGGGGTGACAAGTGAAATACAGTACACAGCGAGCGACTTGTACAAGATGTCCGAGGTTTTCCGTCCCCGGAACAAGAACCTCACGAGCATCACAGAGTTTCCTTGTGATGTCCCCGAATTCAGGTCTCCCGCCGCAGCTTACTTAAAGGGTATGTCCGTATTGACCTTGGTTGCCTGATAAACCGCGGACATTTCGTCATATTGCTGCTTTAGCTTCTGGACCCGTGCAATAAAGCCTGCCTGGGTTTTCTCGTCGCATTTCTTCTTGATGAGCTGTACGATATCATAGCTCGTCCAGAAGGAGTTCTTTTTTACGTAGTCGCCGTCTGGTAATTTGTATATGTCCTTCATCTGTTGGAGGTCGTACGGGATATTAAACGTTTGGCGGCTATCTTCGTAACTAAAGAGGTAAAAGATGGTGTCGTACCCTCCCCAGGTTATGGCTGACAGACACATCGGGCAAGGCTCATGTGTGGCAATGAAGAAACACTCTTTCGGCTGTGGTCGTGCAGCCCTTTCATAGAGTTTCTTTATCGTGTAGACCTCTCCGTGCCACAAAGGGCATTCCGACTCGTGGTTGGTCCCGGCTATGACGAGAGAAAGATCACCCTTCTCCATAACGGCAGCTCCAAAGACCTTGTTCCCTTTTTTGACGCCTTCTTGTGTGAGGGGAACGATGTCCTTTTCGATGGCCGTAAGAAGCGCATCGATGAGCTTGGCGTTACAGCCGGTTTCATTTACCAATGGGACTATGCTTTTCTTTGACATGTCCTCCCCTTGAGCCGGAAGATGGAAGAGATAAATGAAGCCAGCAATGAGGGCGATATTTACAAGCAACTGACGTGCTTCTCCGATCTTTTTCATGTTGGTCCTCCACATATGCTGTTTGGTTGAAAGGGGACAGGAGCAGTATACGGGAATCTACGGCATTTTCACGGGGCTCGGCCCGGTCTGATGGTTTTGTAACGCATTACAGGTCATGGTGAGTACTACCTTTATTGCAGCCATTAAGAAGTAATTTAATAGAAAGAACAAAACTTTCTCTGAAGAAACCGCTATTCAGTGGCGTAAAATTTCTCTATGATCTCTGTTTTGATAAGAAATTAACTTTTGGACTTTATTCTCGGAGAAAGTCTGCTCGGGAAAAGTTTTTCAGGAAAGGATAAACTTTATTTCCGCTTCACTGCTCAACTTCCATCTGTGCAATGAAATGGTCAGGGCGTACCGTACATTGAGGAAATGCTCTAAAGCTTGTGGAATTAAAAAATGTAGTTCCCTGGGGGCGTTCATTTGATGAGTACCGGGACATGTTCATGCTCACGGATGCTGATCTTCAGAAGACAATACTCGGATGCGGCGACGGTCCTGCCTCCTTCAACGCCGAACTGACAAAAGCCGGCGGAAACGTCGTCTCGGCAGACCCCGTCTACCGGTTCACCGTCGCAGAGATCCGTTCACGGGTACGTGAAGTTTACCCTGAGATCATGTCCGAAGTTGCAAAAAATCCCGACGATTACATCTGGGACTCCATACGTGATGTAGAACATCTCGGTCATGTCAGGATGGAAGCGATGGAGCTGTTTTTCGATGACTACAAACAGGGAAAACAAGCGGGCCGGTATATCGATGCCTCGTTACCGGAGCTTACTTTCGAAGACAAAACCTTCGACCTCGCTTTATGCTCCCATTATCTCTTTCTCTACAGCGACCATGTGAGCCTTCAAGAGCATATTCTTTCAATGAAAGAACTCTGCCGCGTAGCTCATGAGGTCAGGGTTTACCCCCTCGTAACGCTTGAAGGAAAACGTTCCGGGCATCTTGATCCTGTTGTTGCAGAGCTGCAAAACGTCGGGGTGGATGTTTCGTTTCAGAAGGTGAGATACCGTTTTCAGAAAGGGGCTGAGGAGATGTTTGTGGTGAAATAGCGAGTGGCTTGTAAAACTGGAGTATTGCGTATCTTGAAAAAAGGTGAGTAATACGGGGACATGCTGATTTTCGATAGGTGAAGAGTTTTTGTCGCTAATGAACAACGTCCGTGTGCCGCAGCAAAGCGGCGTAAGAGATGAGGGAA